>Ga0206862_1153_pt1 | contig 17593 bp, 16 predicted proteins | sample Alteio_BWOrgCont_43_FD_152625 | JGI IMG/M metagenome (GOLD analysis project Ga0206862, IMG submission 152625) | Enriched cells from forest soil in Barre Woods Harvard Forest LTER site, Petersham, Massachusetts, United States -... | ecosystem: Environmental > Terrestrial > Soil > Temperate forest >... | reverse complement strand
GGCAAAAATCAAGAGCTTGAAAAAGAAGTTGGTCGTCTGGTCCTCAAGCAACAGGAGGTCAAGTTAGCCCACGAAGAGGAGTTGGCTGCTCTGCGCGATCAGTTAAAGTCACTGAGAGATGCGCATAAAAGATTGCAGGAAGAGCAGAAATCTCAGGAGCAAGGGATTGAATCCGCACCTGAATTTTTATCGAAGCAGTTGGAGATCAATCTCTTGCAAAAAGAGCTTATGGAGAATAAGCAAAAAGCGGAAGAGGCTGCAGCCGAACTCAGACAACTGCACAAATCTTTGGAAAAATCTCAGAAAAAAATCAAAGATTTTGAAGATGAAATTGCAAAGAGGAATAGCGCCGAATCTCTAAGAAATAGTCATGCAGCACAAGATCTTCCTGAGTTATTTGCTTCTGAAACCTCCTCGTATCATCTAAAACAGGAAATAGACTCGATAAAAACGACTCTGATTCAAGGTGCGCTTGATTCTAAGAACTTGGAAAGTCGTTATGTTGAGCTGTTTGATGAAAAACTGACTCTAGAACATCAATATAGACATCTACAAACCCAATTTGAACATCAATCGTCCAATATTGTGGAGTTTAAAACTCAAATTCAAACACTCCAAGAACAGAAAAAATCACTCGAAATTTCCCTTCAGCAGTGCGAGCTCCTTCTAACAACTCGTAACGATGAAATTTCCAAACAGAATGAGCAGATTCATCATTTCACCATAAGAGAAAGGCAAGGGGAAGAGATTCAAGAGAAATATGAACTTCTTAAAGAGGAGTGGGTCGATCTCACGAAAAGACTCGAAGAGGCTTTGGATGCGAGGATTCTAGCTGAAAATGAGGTCTCTTCTCTTAATAACCTCATTAAAGATGCTGAGGCTAAATTAAATGAGAGAGAATCTACTTTGAATCAAGTTTTCAATGAAAGAGAAGAGCTTCAAGAAAAATATGAATCAATCCAAACCGGATTAGAAGAGAGTGAAGCGCGTTTAAAAATGGCTCAACAGCATTTGGCTAAAAAAGTCAAAGAAGCAGCCTTCCTCACGGAAAAAATTGAGGAGCAGCGCCTTAATCTTGACGAGGCGCTTCATACTGCAGAAATATTTAAAGGGCAAATTACCCATCTCCAGGCAAGCATTGAAATCTATCAGAAGCAGGAAAAAAGGTTGCAAGAGCAGCTGCATGATGTTCTAAAAGGGAGTGATGGTCAGGTCGCCCGATGGGAAGAAAAATACTTCCAGATGTATGATAAGTGGCAGCAAAGCGAAGAAAAGGTGCGGGAATTAAGGAAATACGAGGAAAAGCATCAGCAGATGCAAACTCTGCTTAGCAATTTAGGAAATTTCATAGGCACGCCAGCCTATCAGCCTGCGCCTCAATTTTTTCATCCTCATCAGGAATCGTCTGAAAAATCCAACCGTACGATCCTCCAGGAGGCAGAATTTCCAAATACTCAGGTGAATATTGAGGAGAGAATCGATCTCTTCGGCATGAAAACAACCTATGATAAGGCGCGCACTCCGCCAATCTTATGAAAGATGAGTCCAATGACACGCCTCCTTTAATCGTTCTTGGAGTAGATCCAGGCACGCGTATTACTGGATATGCCCTGATCCAAGTCCAGGGGCGTCATTATCGCCTTATCGATTATGGCTGTATTCGACCTCCTGCAACCTATAAACTATCAGACCGCTATCTTATCATTTTTGAAGGCCTTGAGGAATTAATCGGCAGCTATAACCCAACAGAACTATCTGTGGAAACGCAGTTTGTTCAAAAGAATATACAGAGTGCGTTAAAATTGGGTATGGCAAGAGGGATCGCAATTGCAGCTGCAAAGAAAAAGAGATTAAAGGTATTCGAATACTCTCCAAGCGAAGCAAAAAGAGCTGTGGTAGGTAATGGGAAGGCGAGCAAATACCAAGTTCAAGGAATGGTGAAGCAGCTTTTATGCCTGCAGGAGGTTCCCCAGCCTGAGGATGCAGCCGATGCTTTGGCGATTGCAATCTGCCATGCACAGGCAGCTCCGCACATAAGAATAAAACATGAAATTTAACGAGTGATTATATGTACGCATATATGAAAGGGACCCTTGTCTTCTCCTCACCGATGGCTATTGTTTTAGAGACCCATGGAATTGGTTTCTCTATCTTGATTCCTCACCATGTCTATGGCAAACTCCCTCAAATTGGCGAGCAGGTGCAAGTCTATACCACTTTTGTGGTTAGGGAGTTGTTGCATGCATTATATGGCTTTTTATCTATGGAGGAGAAGCAGGCATTTGAGTTGCTGCTGAATGTCACGGGGGTGGGGCCTAAACTAGCTCTCAGCCTGATTGGTCATCTGCCTCTAGATCAATTGAGAAGAGCTATCAATGAAAGAGACCTTCTTACCTTATGCAGAGTTCCGGGTGTAGGGAAAAAAACAGCCGAGCGCCTTGTCGTCGAATTAAAGGACAAGATCGACCAGCTCTGTTCAATTCAAGAGACTGTTCAGAGCTTCTCTGTGCCGCAAGAGGAGATCAAGGGGATACGCATTCAAGATGCAGTTCTGGCAATGATCAACTTGGGGTACAATCAGTCCACAGCTCAAAAGGCTATTCAGAAAACCCTCAACGAATTTCCTGAATGCCCCAACTTAGCTGCTCTGATTACCTTCTCCCTCAAAAACATTTGAATTTTATGTAGCGTAGACTTTAGTCTGCGCTTGTTTGCACAGGTTTTAACCTGTGCATGTTTTTGTGGGTTTTAACCCACAAAGTCAGACTATGCATGCACATAAAAACTGCTGCAATGCGGGTTAAAACCCGCGAAAACGAGCACAGGTTAAAACCTGTGCAAACAAGCGCAGGCTAAAGCCTACGCTACATAATTACCCCTCATTATCTGTGGTGAGGAATCCATGAGCAGATGGGACAGGAAGCAGGATCGTGTTTGCGCGCAGGACAAAATTTGCGGGCGAAATAGATCATCTGCAGATGAATTCGATTCCAAGTTTTCCTAGGAAACAGTTCTTTGAGATCTTTCTCTGTCTGTTTGACAGATTTTCCATTGCTAAGCCCCCACCGTTTAGCACAGCGATGGATGTGTGTATCAACCGGAAAGGCATCATGATGAAAAGCCTGCGACATGACCACTGAAGCTGTCTTATGTCCAACGCCCGGGAGCGACTCCAACTCTTCGAAGGTGTCCGGGACTTTTCCCTCAAATTTTTCCAGTAGAATCGAAGAGAGTTCAGAAATGGCTTTTGCTTTCTGAGGCCCTAGGCCGCACCTGCGAATGATGTTTTCAATCTCATTCACTGAAAGCTGCGTCATTAACTGAGGGGTATTCGCGCGAGCAAATAGAATGGGTGTGACCAGGTTGACTTGTGCATCTGTGCTATTTCCTGACAGAAGAACAGCAATGAGAAGAGTATAGCTGTCTTGATGTAATAAAGGGATTGCTGGTTCGGGAAAATACTCGTTCAATACCTCTTGGATTCTCTTTATAATTGTTTTTTTATTCATTTTCCAATACAGAATGTTGAAAAGATTTCTGAAAGTATATCTTCAGTGATATTTGTACCTATAATTCTGCCTAAGCCTTGAAGCGCGTGGCGCATGTCTAAATTCAAAAATTCGGGCGATACGTTCTTTTTAAGTCCGCTTAGAACTTCCCTGGCCGCTGCAACTGACTCATTTAACGCCTCCTTATGACGCAAATGGGTGAGTACGATTTCATCCTTGCTGGGGGGGTGATGCCAGATCATCTGATCGATTGCCTGATGCAGCTCTACAAGACCGGTTCCTTCTTTAGCTGAGATCTGGACAACATGCTTGATGCTCACCTCTTCCAAAAGCGGATGAGGCAAATCGATTTTATTCCAGACAAGAATCGTTCGTTCTATCGGGACAATGGAAAGAAGCTCGCGATCTTCTTCAGTGAGTCCCTGAGAGGCATCTAGGACAAAAAGGATCAAATCGGCCTCTTGCATCGCTTTTTTAGAACGCCTGATCCCTTCCTGTTCGATCACCTCTTCGGAATTTCTAATTCCTGCCGTATCGCTGACTTTTAAATGGACTCCATTAAGATGAAGATAATCTTCTAAGACATCGCGAGTGGTCCCTGGTATGGGAGAAACAATGGCGCGATCTTTGTCTACAAGTGCGTTTAAGAGCGAAGATTTTCCTACATTAGGACATCCTACAAGGCATAAGGAGAGTCCATCATGAAGGATTTTGCCTTGATGGAATGTCTCGATCAACGCTTCCATTTCTTGGCATATCGTTTCTAGATCTTGTGAGAGCTCCTCCATGGAAGCAAATTCCAATCCTTCTTCGGGAAAATCAATCCAAGCTTCAAGGATAGCGGCAATGTGTGTGAGTCTTTTTTGAAAATTTTGAACTTTCTTTGAGAGTTTTCCTCGGAGCTGACTTTCAGCGGCATTGAGAGCCAGTTCGCTTTTGGCGCAAATAAGAGATTGAACGGCTTCAGCTTGAACTAGGTCCATTTTGCCATTCATGAATGCTTTAAAAGTAAATTCGCCGGGTCCTGCAGCTGTCGCTCCGGATGCTAGCACTGCTTCCAGAACACGCCTTGTAATGAGTCTCCCGCCATGACAGTGCAATTCAATGGTGTCTTCACCTGTGTAGGAGCGCGATCCTAGAAATGGCACCAGGAGTCCTTCATCAATGACTTCGCCGGCAGTGTTCAGGATTTTACCAAAATGGGCCGTGTGGGACGGATAGTTTGAAATAGTACCTGAGAAAACCTGCTGCCCAATTTTTAGGGCGTCTTTTCCAGATATGCGGATAATGGCTACGCCTCCCTCGCCTGGAGGAGTTGCTATCGCTGCAATCGTTTTTCCCGGATAATAGGGCTGATGAATAAAGTCCATGACCTTTAGCTTTTATATAAGAAATTAAAATTCAAATGAACGCAAGATCCAAAAGCAGAAATTATAGCTTTTTCTTATTAACTTGGCCAAAGAAACTAGCTGGCTTTCGACAAAAAAGCAGAGTATGCTGCACTTTTTTCATCCTGACGCCAAGGACACAGGACCAGGACAAACAAGACTTACAGGACAAACACGACAAGGCCCCCGATATTTAATTGCCTGGTCCTGTTTGTCCTGTAAGTCTTGTTTGTCCTGGTCCTGTGTCCTTGGCGCCTTCGGCGTCAGGATGAGGAAAATGCAAAATATATATCATTAGTCCCGGTAATTCTTTAGTTGGAATGTAAACCATGCCTAGCCTATTCTATCATAGGTTTTTAACCAAGGACAAACGACACCGATTCTGTCGCCGTTTCACGGCTCATCTCTTAGGTCGTTATATACCCCAGGCTTACGCCTGGGGCTACATGCTTACACGGCTTCGCCGTTTTAGAATGCGATGTGTTAAGCAGCGAAGCTGCGGTAGCATGTAGCCCCAGGCGTAAGCCTGGGGTATATAACGATCAAAGAGATGAGCCGTGAAACGGCGACAGAAAGTGTATAAGGATAATGTCCGGATGTCAGCCTGACCCAATCTCGCAACGCGTTTGGAGTGCGCAAGGCCTCTTGCGCTTTGTTATGAAGCCATGACGTATTTTGTAAATTCATCAGTGCATTCCTCATAACAAAGCGCAAGAGGCCTTGCGCACTCCAAATGCGTTGCGCAGCCTAGAGGAATCTCCGGATGGCAACAGAAAGTGGAACATATATTGCTGTAAATTTTGAGTTGGAAATAAGGCTCGGGCTCATTTTTTCACAGCCTCAGACAGCCTGGTTACCTTATGAATGGGCTTATCGCATTAGAATTTAATCCATATTGCATTATGATGCATGTCGATACTTCCTGGCTACATTAGAGGCCTTTCTTTGCTTTTTTCGTGGTCTTTGCCTTAAAGGTCACTTTTGCAACTGTCTCTTATGGTCCATGGTGTCGTTTGTCCTTGGCGTCGTTTTGAATGCGGTTGCATCGCTTTTTTGCACAATATTCGATGGTTAGGCATCTATGAATACTTTTTTATAATGACCCGGCTTTTTTGAAGGTATTCCTCCATGATTTTTTGTACTTTTTGTTCAGCCCTGTTGACAGGAAAAGAAAGACCATAGCCTAATTCGGTAAGATAGGATTCATTATGTCTCCAAGCCATGCATGAGAGGAAAATATTCCGGTGGTTTTGTATCCTTTCCACGAACTCTAGATTTTCCAAACGATGACTCAACGCGATCATTTTATCGAACATTTCCAACTGGATAGCCATTATATATTGAGGCCAAGTATTACCATCGAGTTTCCAAGCCCAACTTTTCTCATCCATGAGTTCATCGCCAAAAATGTTCAGCTTATCCTCACATGCAAAGTATATTTCGTGTAAATCGGCAAGAAAAGGAAAAATATCTGGACCAAAATGCGTAAGCTCTTCGACTGTCGGAAAAAGGAAGCCGGACCAACCCTTGGGATACTCTTGTGTCATATAAATAATTTTAGCGACAAGAGAGTCGGGGTAATCACGAGCAACTTCTAAGAGAAGCTTATAAGTATCAACTCTTAAATCTTTGTTTTCTTGATAGAATGAAGTCAGATGATCCTGGTTTTGTGCCAATAAGTTTGGTGTGTAGGTCTGAGAAACGCTCTTATCCTTATTTATCTGAAGTGTTTTCTGGTACTTCTCTTCCAATGCATATAAGAAATCTTCAAAATAGTGATCTTGATAGAGTGTGTCAACCTGCTCGACCCATTCGTCTCCCATTACCCAGGATGGTGTTTGCCACCAACTAAAAATAGTCCAAGCTTGAACTGGGAAGAATAAGATTGAACTCAGGCAAATAACTACTAAAAGAAGATGTTTGTTTCGAAACATTCGCAATATTCCTTTTTCTAAAGTAATGGGGTGCTTTTGCATCAGGGGCTTTTGGAAATAATCATAAATGGAAAATAAAAATTCATTTAGGGTATATTCTACCCTTTTTTTTAACAGTATTCATCTGATAAAATTAATTTTTTTAAATTATATTTAGGGATGATTTTGTATGTCAATTAAAATAGAGAAAAATGCTTATTATGATGCATTTGAGTATGATTATGAAAAAAAATGCTCGATAGAAGAAGCAACAACTCAATTGTGCTTCCACTATGGGAAAGTGACTTACAAAAAGTTTATTGATGCAAAAAAATTGTCAAAAGATGAACCCGATGGAAACATACAAACAATTCTAGGGATTGTTTGGGCCTCAGCTGAAACAATTTATCATTTATCAAGAACAATATTTATAGGAATACCCAAGGCTGTAAAAGGTCAGACTGAAATACTTCAATGTCATGCTTTTTATGTTCTTAGAGACATACAAGAAATAGTCGGGAGAATTAAATTTCTTTTTAATGACCCAAATGGTTTATACCTTATTCAGGAGAGTCAATTTCAGAAAAAGTGTTACGATATGTTTTTATCTAATAGCATTCCTGTTAATAAAGAACCCACCTCCCCTAAACCCAATTCTTCATCGCAAGCCTCATCAAAGCCCTCTCATAAATCTAAAGAACATCAAGAAGTAGAAGCATGTTTTCAATGCAATGATTTGAGCGAAGCCCATAAAATAATCAAGAATATCTCCAATGAAAAGATTAAAGAACCGTTATTTGTTAAATTAGCGGAAGAATACTTTAAGAAAGATGATCTGAAAAACGCATTAAGGGTCATTAAAGAAATTTGGCATGATCACAAGACCAAGGAGCGATTTATAGTTAAATTGGCGGAAGCGCATTATGAAAATGATGATTTGGAAGATGCATTAAGGGTCATTAAAGAAATTTGCCATGATCACAAGTCTAAGGAGCAATTTATAGTTAGATTGGCGGAAGCGCATTATGAAAATGATGATTTGGAAGATGCATTAAGGGTCATTAAAGAAATTTGCCTTGATCACGTGACCAAGGAGCAATTTATAGTTAGATTGGCGGAAGCGTATTATGAAAAAGATGATTTGGAAGATGCATTAAGGGTTATTAAAGAAATTTGCCTTGATCACGAGACCAAGGAGCTGTTTCTAGGTAAATTGGCGGAAGCGCATTATAGAAAGAATGATCTAGGAAAAGCCTTAAAGGTCATTAAAGAAATTTGCCTTGATCATCAGCCCAAGGAGTTGTTCCTAGCTAAATTAACACAAGCGTATTATAGAAAGAATGATTTGGATAATGCACTAGAGGTCATTAAAGAAATAACTCATGATGGAGTCATTAGAGCGAATTGGTTAATCAGCATTGCCTATTCCTTTTATGGACTTGGGAATAAAGGAAGAGTCCAACAAGTCATTTGTGAAATTGTCAAAGGCATATTAATAAAACTCGTTGTAGAAAGCAAGACTCCCCAAAATAACTATTCCGAGATTATGCCTAGGATTGTTTCTTTATCAAAAAAGATATCGGATGACTGCTTTGACCAAGTTGCAGAATCTTTTAAAGGTGGTTATAAACCTGATGATGCTCTGAATCCTATCAGGCAAAACACCTCAAAACGAATCCATGAGTTGATAAAGTAATAACCTGAGTTTTGGGTTTGTTCCTATCTGATCTAGAACAGGATATCAAATTAATTTCTCAATTTTTCATTGAAATACAACTCAGAACATGCTATCGTGCTGATTTTAATTATGATTATTTTCAGGTGTTTCATGAAAAAGCTGTTTTTTTGGACAATTCTCTTATTGCTTGGCACACAGCTATCCGCTGTAATTTATTTGAAACCGACAGCTCAATTTAAGCCACGAGTGGAAATTGCTGCCGTTTATATTGAGCATAACGAGAATATTTTGCTTCTTCATCGTCAAAATAACAAATCGCAAGGTAACAAATGGGGCATTCCTGGTGGAAAAGTCGAAAAAAATGAGACTCCTTTGCAAGCAGCCATTCGCGAAGTTAAAGAAGAAACAGGTTATGATATCTCAAAACAACCGATAGAAGAGATTGGCACAGTCTATGTTGAGTATAATGACAACGATCATTTTGTATATCACATGTTTCGCACCCAGTTGATAGACGATCCGGAGGCTGTAAAAATCAATTTCAAAGAACATAAAGGATTTACCTGGGTTACGCCTGCTGATGGCTTAAAAATGGATCTACTGCAAGATGAGGATCCTTGCGTTAGGCTTGCTTACTTCCCTGAAAAGTCCATTTAGCTTCCTCCCCAGCCAGTTGCAAGAGTGACCTTTTACGCGAGCGATTTTAACGTGAAGCGAAAGGATATCAAGACCGCAGGTCTTTGGGAGTGTCAGAGCTTTAGCTCTGCTTTCTTCTCGACACTTTAGTGTCGATGCTATTTCTTTTATTTCTTCAGATTCGTGCATCATGGAAGGCGAATCGACACTAAAGTGTCGAGAAGAAAGCAGAGCTAAAGCTCTGACACTCCCAAAGACCTGCGGTCTTCGCATTAATATCGCTCACGTAAAGGGTCGCTTTTGCAACTGTCTCTTATTGTCCTTGGCGTTCTTGGCGTCCTTTCACGAATAAAAATAATCGATTTCTTCATTTTTTTTCGGGCCAATGACTCTCCAATTTAAACGGAGACAATGATTATCCAAATGCAGCTGACCAAAATAAGTGTCCGCTCCACAAAGATGGGAATCCAGAGACGTTAATGAATGTTTGCTAGAAGGAGCTAAGTCTACTAAAAAAACAGGATGATTCACCCCTCGACGCAAATGCTCTAAAGAAATGACCCTTTCTTGAGGGTCTAGAGTCCAGCGCAAGATATTGCTAAAAATGAATTCAGTTCCATGACTATTTAGCCAGCTTCCCTTCTCATTAAAAATTAGAGTGTTGTCATTTTCTTTAGCAATAATCACACTCCCGTTACCTTTACCCGCCCATTCTATTATTTCTTTCGATTTGGATTCTGCATGAAATGAAAGTTGTTTGACCTGATGCAATCTTTCCCAAAATGAGATCAATATTGAAATGTGATCTTCTGTAGAATGGTGGAGATGATTTTGCAACATATTTTTCTTTGAGTCTTATTCAAATGAGGTTCTCAACCAGATCGAAAATAACGGATCGTCGAAAATCACAGTGCCTCGACCAGCTCCTTCCTCATCTAAAATCTCTTTGTCCTTCAGTGATTTAATAGCAGATGATAAGGCTGCTCCACTTGTGATTTCATATTTGCTCAAAAGCTCTTTTCCAAAAATTTGTTTTCCTTCCTTTGCTGCAAGCCTCAAAGTTCTTTGTTGCGTGGGTGTTAGTGTATTAAGGAGAGTTTGATACGCATATGCATTTTGTTGAACAACAATTTTCAAAGCGCTATTTACTTCTTCGACTGTGATTTCGTTTTTACCAAGTGCTACTAAATGAAAACAGACCATCTGCACATAATTTGGGGTATCCTGAACAAGCTTTCTAAGATGCTGTATCGCATTGCGGTTACATGTTATTCCAACACTCATAAACCTTTTTAGAATCCAATCTGTGAACTCATCTCCAAAAGATGGAAATTCAATCGATTGGCAGAATTTATATAGAGGCCTAGATGGGTTGTTCAGCATATCATAGATCACACTCCTCCTGGAACCTGTGAAGATAAAAGAGGTGTTTCGCAATTGCTGCATATGAGTCCTCAATGTTGCTTCTAACCACCCCCCATCATCAATTTCTGTGATTTTTTGGAATTCATCTATTGCAAAGATCAGCCCGTTTCCAAGGTTACTAAGCGATGACAATACATCCTGAATTGCTTCTTTAATGTCTTTTTCTGATGAAATGATTGAGTCTAGAGTAAAATCAAATGATGGGTTTCCGGTGTTTGGATCAATTTGAGTAGATATCTTAGGGCGCAAGTTGGTAAACGATTTTAATGTTGATTTGAAAGATTGCAACCAGCCTTCCCTATTTTTTAAAGCCCGTAACATTTGGTTGAGAAAGTCTTTATGGGAAGTGATATTGAAAATATCGATGAATATGTAGGAATGGGAACTGCTATTAAGTTTTTTGAGGAGGTTTAAGAGAAACGATGTTTTACCAAATCTACGCGGCCCGATCAATACGACGTGAATACGATTAATCAGAAAATGAGAGACAAAATTTTCAAGATCAGGACGAGGGAGATAATAGTCGCCGTCGACAGGATCGCCAAATTTAAAAGGATTTACCGGTAATTTACTCATGCTTCTTTTGTAACAAATTTGTTAATTATTGGCAAGCGCCAGAGTGCCAGAGCCGTTTACTAACAAATTTGTTAATTATTGGCAGGTGGGTAGGGCTAGATAATACTGAATAGACAGGATCGCCTTCGGAGGCGGGATGAGTAGGATGCAAGAGGTTTATTTTTGCAATTGACTCCTAAGAGCGTTGACTCCGGACACCAATCCACCGTGAGAAATCATGAGAGATTTGGGAGAGGGCTGCAATAAAGTCGCGAAGCGAGTAAAGTTCGGGTTAAAAATGATGAAGAGAAAAGCAGGTTATGATAGGCTTAAAGCCTGTACAAATAAGAACCCATTCGAAAAATATGTCTGAATCAAAAATTTTTTTCATCGATCGTGCGACAAACAAAATAGAAGTCGAAAAGGTTTATAAAGAAAGCTATCTTAAATTTTTATATGGAAATCATTTCTTTAGTAGATCTCTAGGTAAGTTTGTACTTCCCTTTTTTATTAAAAATCCTCTTTTTTCGAATATCTACGGCTTCATACAAAAACAATCGTTTACGACATCGAAGATTAGGAATTTTATTAACGAATTTCATGTAGATGAAACTGAATTCGAGCAGCCTGTATCGGCGTTTCGCTCCTTTAACGATTTTTTTATACGAAAACTGAAACCGGAAGCGCGTCCCATAGCTCAAGGGGAAAATAGAGCCATTATTCCGGCAGATGGAAGATACTACTTCTATCAGAATCTTGCAAATACTCCTGGCTTTATTGTTAAAAACGAAAAATTTAGTCTAGAGGCCTTGCTTCAGGATCAACAGCTAGCCCAAGAATATCAGGCTGGGAGCATGGTTTTGGCACGACTTTGCCCTTCCGACTACCATCGCTTTCATTTTCCCTGTGACTGTGTTCCCGGGCAACCCAGAAGAGTAAATGGGTATTTATATTCGGTCAATCCAATGGCTGTTAAACAAAATATTCGCATTTTTACAGAGAATAAAAGGGTTATCACAGTTTTAAAAAGCCGTGAATTTGGCGATATTCTCTATATCGAAATCGGCGCCACCAATGTGGGAACGATAAAAGAAACTTTTTTGCCTCATCAACCTTATGCTAAAGGGGATGAAAAAGGCTATTTCGAATTCGGAGGATCAGCCCTCATCCTTCTTTTTAAGGAAGGGGCAATCCAATTTGATAACGACCTCATGGATGCTACCAATCGAGGTGTTGAAATACGCTGCCTCTTAGGACAGTCCTTGGGAGTACGATAATCCACTTACCCAAAATCAGGTTAATAAGAAAGCGTCTAAGATTGATCCACTTCAGGTATGCATTCCTCATCTGATGGGTTTTTGTAGCAAAAAATATCTTTAAATTGTGTTTCCCATTGTAGCTTGGCTTGCTGCCTGGAAGCTTTTCGTAAGCTCATAAAAAAGTCAATGCCGCCAAGACCAAAAAAACCCTCTTTGTAATCCCAAAACTTATTTTTTACACAGGATTCTCCGATATGAAGCATGTCTGTTTCTATTTCAGCATCTATGCTATTCATATCTTCAAAATAAGCTTCTGAGCCGTAATTACCTGTATCATAGGATTTTTGGATATAGTTAAAATCATGGTGTTTTAGACGAGCGCTTCCAGAGAAAAGATAAAGGAGCTTTTGGTCTCTTTCTAAATCCATGTTAATCACAATGATTTTCTTTGGTATGTCAATCATGGTTTTATTTTCTCTACCCAGAGGGAATATAATCGTGCAGACAGGGCGGCCTGTATTCACTTCTTTCCATAGAGCATTTGCTTCAGGACATTTTTTAAACTCTTGAATAGCTTCCTGCATAGAAGTTTGATTGCTTTTCACTAACCATTTTTGCTGCATTGTGCAATTAGAGCCTGATCGTAAACATCTTTCGGAAAAAAGATCCTTATGATAGGTCCCTTGTTGGTAATAGTCAGATACAAAATCTGAATGACTGAGCTCTAAAATGGCCATAGCCAAACAATAGACTCCATAGGCCATTGTAATGGCTGCAAAAACTTGAAAAGATAATTTTAATCTTTGATTATCTGTTTTTTTCTGGCTTAGATAATAGCCTAGAAAGATCATCCCGGTTCCCGCAACAATTTTTCCCACTAGGGGGTCATTGCAACCAGATTCGATGCATATTCTATGTATTTCGGACGGGATTATTTCTAATACATTAGGTTGATGGGTATTTATTGATTGCATGCTCATAATTTCTATTTTTTTTGATGAGGTTAAATTATTGAAGCGACGTTGAGAAGTAGGTTTGCAAATCTTGCTGGGAGGGTTTAAATGCCCTTTTGCCTTTTTGCCAGTTAGCAGGACATACTTCGCCGTGCGTCTCAAAATAGAGAAGAGCATCGACCATGCGAAGCGTCTCTTCAACAGATCTACCTAAAGGAAGGTCATTGACAACCTGATGGCGGACAACCCCATGTTTATCGATTAAAAACAGGCCTCTAAAGGCAATGCCATCAGGCTGTTTTAAAACACCATAGTCTTCGCAAATTTTCTTATTTAGATCCGACAGAAGAGGGTAGCTAACTCCTTGGATTCCTCCTTGGTTTTTTGGCGTATTTAACCAGGCCAAATGAGAGTAGCAGCTATCGACTGAACAGCCGACCACTTGAGTATTGCGTTTTTCAAACTCTTCCAAACAATCCTGGAAGGCATGCAACTCCGTTGGACAAACAAATGTAAAGTCCAAGGGGTAGAAAAATAAAACGATTTGCGTTCCACGTAGATCCACCAAAGAAAAATCGCTAATTTTTCCTTCTATAACAGCCTGTGTCTTAAAATTAGGCGCGGATTTTCCAACTAAAACTCCCATAATATCCTCATAAAATAAATTTTGAATCTTCTATCATCTCATGCAACATTTCCTGCTCATCCTCTATGGAGGTCATGGGCCCATGTCCAGGGTAGACTTGCGTCTTTAAGGGTAATTGTGCGAGCTTGCCAAGGGATTGTCCAATTAGCTTAGGTTCACTTGTTGGAAATGATAAGTTGCCAATCGTTCCTTTGAAGAGCGTGTCCCCAGAGAAAAGAGCAGGTGTTGTGGGCTCAAAGAAACAGATGCTGCCCTTCGAGTGACCGGGTGTATGAATCACCTGAAAAACAAGCCTGCCCACAGAAATGTGCTGATTACCCGTGAAAAATCCATCGGGCGCAACACCTTCAATTTTTTGGCGAAGACGTAATCCATCGGCTCCAGGCTTGATCAGGTTCGCAGCATCAAGCTCATGCACATAGACGGGTATGTTCAAGGATGCTTTCAAAGAGTCTACATCAGAGATGTGATCCCAGTGACTATGAGTGAGCCAGATTGCTTTGGGTATTAAATTCTGCTCTTTAAGATAAGCTAAAATTTTCTCGCAAGATTCTGGCGGAGCGTCTATAATGACCGCCTCTCTTGTGGAGAGGCAGGAGACAATATAAGCGTTGGTGGAGTATATCCCTGAAGGAAGGATGAAAATATTCATTGCACTGGAGAGGAGTCGAACCTCTAACCGCCCGGTTCGTAGCCGGGTACTCTATCCGATTGAGCTACCAGTGCTAAGAGATAAGGATAAATCCTACTGTTTTGCCACTTATTTTACAAGAGGTTTTTAGATTAAGATATGGATATTTTTGGGTATTTTTGGGTATAATTGGATAAAAATGCAGGTATCCACCATGTTTAATCTACAGACTATCACAATTACCGCTCAGATGCTTGCCATTTTTACGTTTTGGGAAGGGTAAGGGAACTTGGTATACTATGCCTTAGAAATGAAGAAGAGGGCTCCTGAAACAATGCTTCATTTTCAATTTTGATCAGGGCAGTCATGATTGCCTGCTTGGTATATAGCTTTCGATTGATTCTCCCGTTTGTCAAAATGCCAATCAAGCCCTCAGATGCTCCTAATTTTGGATTTAAGGTAATCCCTGATTCAAAGCAAGCCTGGCTTAGGTCTCTATTATTATCTAGGACATGTGAGAGGATGGGAGGCGGGATCTCAAATCCACATGACATACCTGTGTGATAGGTCGAGCCATCATAAATGCAGCAAATGCAGGCTTCTAAAAAACCCGTTAAGGTCCCCTCAGCTTTGAATAATCCGCTTTCAATCCCAAAGCTGTAATTGCAGGGATGAGTGCTTTGAAATGCATTTCTGGCGCGGTTCTTTGCTCCGCGAATGGTTTCCTCTAATGATAAAGGTTGCTCAGCAACCTCTGAAGGGACAGAAATAGAAATAAGTTTAGCTTGAGCGAGTTGAGGATACGATTTAACAGTTTCTTCGACTGCTTCGACCTTGATTCGATTTGTTGTTCCAATAGCAATAATCATGTTTTCTCACCTATCCTGCTTTGATTTCGAGACAATTATAGCTATCATTTAATTCTGGTAAAACAGAATCGTAAAAAGGCATCTCAGTAAAGAGGAAAGGACTTACAAGACAGAGAGGCTGTGAAAAAATGAGCCCGCGCCTGTTTTTGGAGTGCGGCGACTTGTCGCCGCTTTCGTATAGCTCGACTTGTCGAGCTCTCTTGAGGGCATCGACAAGTCGATGCCTGCCAATCATCTCACTTTGGAAATAGTCTTACCAAGGCGATATCAGCGATTCTGGGCTATTAGTATTCTCTAGTTTGTGATCTTTTTTATAGCTGTCTAGTTTATCCATGGCATGGCGTTCGTAGGCCTTTAACCAGTTTATTGTGGCTAGGGTCAAATGCTTCTCCATGCAATCATCTTCACCGACAAAAAGCTGGTTCCGCTTCGCATCAATTTTTGTATTGAGCTCTTCAATTTTTGACTTTGCTTGGCTTTGGTCTTGTTCACTAGGTGTTTTAATGTTGTTTCTTTGGAGATCACCGACTTCTTCGATAACCATTACCAATTCCAAATAAGTCTGAAGCCATTGCAGCTCATCTGTAGAAGTATTCACCGCACGTAGAGTGGCTACAGCCCCCTTATATTCAGTTGGAGCTCTATATTTGTAAACTTGAACAGCGGCATCGTATTTTTTCTTAACATTCAGGTAGTTTCTGTGTTTGCTTGGAAAATTTATTTCGGCAGAAATTCTTTGGAGCTCTTTGTGAGCTTCATCATGCACTCTTTGCGCATCATCTAAATCTTGTTTCGCTAGATCAAGCAATTTTTTACCATTAGCAAGTTGATCTTCAGATTGTTTTGTGAATGATTCTTGATCGACACCAGAACGAGTCCACAAATCGGTACTTGAGGAATCTTCATTTGATTTTTGTGTATATTCGAAAACATCATTAAGTTTCCACTCACATAAATATCTGATAGTTGATTCAGTACCTTTTTTAGCACGCAACTCGACATTAGCTGTTTTGAGTTTTTCTTCAGCCTCGTAGTAATCTTTGCATATTTCTTTGTCGATGGCTTCTGCTTGTTTCAGCTCCTCATCAGATGGTGGGGTTTTGCGTTTTTTGTTTATTTGATCGATGAATGCTGGTGCCGTTTTGTTTCTTGCAACAAAAATGAAATACTCAATAGAGAGACAAATAGCCCATACTGGAACTGACCACACCAATCCTGATTGCAGTCCGTTTTGAGAAAAAGTATTGGCAAAAAGCATCGCAGGTAGGGTCATTGTGACACGATAATTGTCTATAAACATCATTTTGTCGGTCAACTTATGAATCGATTTCTTCGTACTATCTTTGCAGTGCAAAATTTCGGCACTGAATTCGATGAGTTTGGCCACAATAGGTGTTAGGACCACTACGGTGACTACGCCTGTGCCTAATAGACCGATGACAGATGAAGTTTGAACAGTAAAGGCAATTAACGGTAAGCTTTTCACTATTTGACCCAAGCATCGCAATCCGCAACCTTTGATAGCTAAATTGTCGGAGTTGGATTTCGCCAAAGTGTGTAATATATCAAGGGCTTTTGTATCAGCATTACTACATGTTTTTACCGTTTGTTTGATTTTTTCAAACTTCTCTGCATTTTGCGCGAAGAACGCTTGACAATCTGGATTTTCTCGAAATTCCTTGGCATAATTGGTGTAGGTTTGACCTCTTTCATCTAGATTTATCCCTGTATAACTGGTGAATGCAGATCCAGCCACTTTCACCCACCAGGGTGTAGCCGCAAGAAGTTCGGGTGCAGAAGACGCTAGAATGCTTGAAACAAAAGAAGCCATGATGTACTCCAAATAATAATTTAAAATATTAAAATGTAAAAAATATTGTAGCACACATGGTGTTATTATGCAAACAACAAATTTATACTCCTGTTTTATTTATTTTGTTGCAAAATTTTATTAAAAATCCAATTCCTTAAATGATTAATATTTTAAATGAGAAGTTCAATTGCGATAATTGAGAAAAGTCGATATTGACACGGGGCTATTTCATGATATTTTTCTTGTCATGACGTTCTCGACTTTAGCATTTTTCAAGCAAAATAACGACGTCAAGGGACAATAAGAGATAAATGCATA
>Ga0206862_1151_pt1 | contig 17724 bp, 13 predicted proteins | sample Alteio_BWOrgCont_43_FD_152625 | JGI IMG/M metagenome (GOLD analysis project Ga0206862, IMG submission 152625) | Enriched cells from forest soil in Barre Woods Harvard Forest LTER site, Petersham, Massachusetts, United States -... | ecosystem: Environmental > Terrestrial > Soil > Temperate forest >... | reverse complement strand
GATGGCTTGAATGGGCACCCGTTCTGGCGTGTCAAAGCTTTGATTTGAGATCACGGGTGGCCTTTTCAGCTGCTGCCTGGTGATGTCTTTCGCCGCCGCCCAGTTCAAGATACCTTTCCAAATCGGCGAGCGCGCCTTTTAGGTCTCCATTGGCTCTAGGCGCATCGCCGCGGTTGTAAAAGGCAGAAGCGTCGTTGGGATTGAGCCGGATCGCCTCGCTATAGTCGGCCAGCGCGCCCGCTACGTCTCCTTTGGCTTTGCGCGCATTCCCGCGGCCGACATGGGCAGAAGCGTCGTCGGGTTTGAGACGGACTGTTTCGTTATAATCGGCCAGCGCGCCCTCTAAGTCTCCTTTCTCACTACGCACAGTGCCACGGTTGTAGTAGAAGTCGACGTCATCAGGGTCGAGCCGGATTGCTTCGTCATAATCAGCAAGGGCGCCGTCCAAGTCTCCTTTCTCACTGCGCGCAACGCCGCGGTTGTAGTAGACCTTGGCGTCGGGCTCGAGCCGGATTGCTTCGTCAAAATCGCCCAGCGCGCCCTCTAAGTCCCCTTTCTCACCACGAGCAATGCCGCGGTTGCCATACGCTCCGACAAAGTCGGGCATGAGTCGGATTGCTTCGGTGTAGAAGCGAATCTGTTCATCGAGGTCGGTAGCGCTGAAGCCCCGCTCGAAGTACGTTAGCGCCGTAAGTTCTTCGTCCTGCACTGCTGGCGCAGTTCCGGCTGCGACCTGCTGTTCCTTTGCGGCTTCTTGCGCCGGAGGCGAGGCGGGGTGCGAGACTGCATCGAGCGCGACATTCAGATTCTGGCTACGCAGCTTCTCCATCGCCTGAAAAAAGTACTCCACAGGAACTCCCACGGCTTGGTACTCGCGGAGAAGAGAGAGTTTTCCGGTAAGTTGGTCGGCGATCGCAGGAGTGTTGAAGTCGAAGCTTTCAAGCATAAGGGGGATGATATTGCGTTTTTCGTCGAGCGCGGTTTCGATTTCGCGGCGCAGCCAGTCTCCGGGCCTGGAACAGCGTTCGAGCGCCGATGGGGTGAGCACTATGAGGAAATGAGCACGGGCGCGGACGTTCTCAAGAATGACGGATTCGAAGCTTCCAGCCGCGATGCTGAGGTAGTCGATGAAGACGTCATAGCCATGCTGCGTAAGGTTCTGATAGATGGCGAGCGCCCAAGCAGCGTTGGTGCGGCGGTAGCTGAGGAAGACGGTTTTCTCGATGCGTGCCATAACGAATCAAAGTTTTGCTTTTAGTTCGCGGATCATTTTTGTTACTTCAGCGCGGTTTTCGTTGATCTCGCCGCCGCGCAGCTCGAGGTATTTTTCCAGATCGGCAATTGCGGCTGCGTATTGTGCGTTGGCTCGCTTGGCCTGAGCCCGGTTGTAGTAGGTGTCGGGGACGCTGGGTTTGAGTTCGATGGCGGCATCGTAGTCGGCGATCGCTCCGACGATGTCTCCCAGGGATTTGCGCGTGAGGCCGCGGTTGTTTAGGGCGGTTGCATGGCGGGACCTGAGGCGGATGGCCTGATCGTAGTCGCCGAGGGCGCGGTCAAAATCGCCTTTGTCGTAGTAGAGATTGGCGCGGTTAAACGAAGCGGCGGCGAGGTTGGGCATGAGGCGGAGGGCTTCGTTAAAGTCGGCGAGCGCGCCGCGTATGTCGCCCTTGTCGTAGCGGGCGATTCCCCGGTTGTTGTAGGCGATGCCGTAGTTGGGCCGCTCCGGGATGAGTTCGTCGATAGCGGTTGTTGCCTCGGCATTCTCGCCTGCGTCGCCAGTGTTGCCGGCCTCGTGACCAACGTCGAGGTAGCCGGGCTGCAGGCGGATGGCTTCGTCGTAGTCCTTGAGTGCTCCGGCGAGATCGCCTTTGTCATAGCGGGTGATGCCGCGGTTGTAGTATGCGGTTGCGTAATCGGGCTTGAGGCGGATCGCCTCGTCCAAATCTGCCAACGCTTCTTCGATCTGATGCTTGGCCTGGTAGGCATTGGCACGGTTGTTGTAGGCCTCAGGGAAAGCAGGCTGGAGGCGAATGGCTTCGGTATAGAAGCGGATTTTCTCGTTCAGGCTAGTGGCCGAAAATGCCCGCTCGAAATAGGTCTGGGCGGAGAGTTTCTCCTCCTGCACTGCTGGCGCGGTGCTGGCTGCGGCCTGCTGCGCCTTTGCGGCTTCCTGTGCGGGTGGCGAGGCGGGGTGCGAGACGGCATCGAGCGCGATGTTGAGGTAGCGGGTGCGGAGGCGATCCATAGCCTCGGCGAAGTATTCGACGGGGACGCTGAGGGCCTGATATTTCCGCAGCAGGGCGAGTTTTCCGGTGAGCTGATCGGCGATGGCCGGGGTGCTGAAGCTGAAGCCCTCAAGCATGAGGGGCACGATATTTCGTTTCTCGTCGAGGGCGGTTTCGATCTCGCGGCGTAGCCAGTCTTCGGGCTCGAAACAGCGATCGAGCGCGGAGGGCGTGAGCAAGACGAGGAAGTGGGAGCGTGCGCGAACATTTTCAAGAATGACGGTTTCGAAGTCGCCGCTGGGAATGCCGTTGTAGTCGAAGAAGACGTCGTAGCCGTGGTGGGTGAGGTCCTGAAAGATGGCCAGCGCGCCGAAGGCGTTGGTGCGGCGGTAGCTGATGAAGACCGTTTTTTCGATGGGTAACATCGATGGCGTTGCTCGTGCCCCATTCTTAACGAATTCGAGCGATTCCGCGAAACATTTTTGCTGCGGACGGACAAACATACAGATTCGCGGCAGGTCTACATCGCAAGTAGCAGATCCTTCCACTTCACTACGTTCAGTGTCAGGATGACAGTTCTGCCTTTTGAAACCATGAGTTGCCGAATGCGATATACACTCGATCCGTTATGACGGTCGTGATTTCGATGCTGCGCGGCGTGAATCTTCTGAAGTACAACCGGATCAAGATGGATGCGCTGCGGGAGCTTTATGTGTCGCTGAAGTTTGAGGATGTGGCCACGTTTATTCAGAGCGGGAATGTGGTGTTTCGGACGAAGGAGCGGGACCTGGGGAAGATCGCCAGGCGCATTGGGGATGGGATTGAAAAGGGCTTCGGGTTCAGGCCGCATGTGGTTCTGCGCACGGCGGAAGAGATGCGCGGGGTGATTGCGCGGAATCCGTTTGCGGCGAGGAAGGAGGTTGAGCCGGGCAAGCTGCTGGTGTGGTTTCTTGCTGCGGATCCGGGGGACGAGGCGCGGAAGAAAGTGCTGACCGTGAAGATGGAACGGGAAGAGCTGCGGATCGAGGAGCGGGAACTTTATATCTATTTTCCGGATGGGCAGGGGCGATCAAAGTTATCGTTAGCGGCGGTGGACAGGGCGCTGAAGATTCTGGGGACGGGCAGGAACTGGAATAGCGTGCTGAAGCTGATGGAGATGGCGGAGAAGTTGAGTTAGCGAGTGTCCACACCTTCCAGTCTGTCGATGACCGTGCTTTCCCAGCCTTCGCTTCGCGAAGGCTGGGGCACCCATTTTCCTGCTGCTACCAAGACAAAGCAGATCCTTCGACTCCGCTGCGCTCCGCTCATGATGACAGCCTTCATTCGTTTGCTAGAGCGCAGCGTTGGTTCTCAAACTGTCACGGTTTCAGTTGCTTTTGTCAGGTTGTCGAGGCAGCCATTCCAGCCGTATTCGTGCCGGCCTCTGGTTTCGGTTTCTTTGAAGCCCTCGTGGGTGATGACGACCTCGGTGCCTCCATTCGCGGGCTTGAATTCAACCGTAACGAGGGTTTCGTAACTGGGGCCGCCTACGCATGGGGTCCAGGTGAAGGCGAGCAGCTGGTTGGGAATGATCTGCTTGTAGATGCCTTCGACGTGGATCGTATCCGATCCGTTGAAGACGTTGATGCGGTAGGCGCCGCCGACGCGCAGGTCGGAGGTCGCAGATGCCACGGTCATGGGTGAAGGCGCGTACCACTTCTGCATCAGCTCGGGTTTGGTCCAGGCTTCGAAGAGGTCGGACGGTGATGCTTTGATGAGGCGTTTGACTTGCAGGTTGAGAGGATCGCTCATTTCTTTTCTCCTTCAAAGTAGGTTTGGAGAGCATCGAGGCTCCGGTTCCAGAATTTCTCGTAGTAGGAGAGCCATTCTTCGGCTGTCCTGAGGGCCTGGGCGTTGAGGCGCACGACCTGAAAGCTGCCTCGCTTTTCGCGGTGGATGAGGTTGGCGGATTCGAGCACCTTGAGGTGTTTGGAAACGGCGGCGAGCGAGACGCGGTAGGGTTTGGCTATTTCTCCCACGGTTTTTTCTCTGTTCGAGACGGCGCGGAGGATGGAGCGGCGTGTCGGGTCGGAGAGGGCGTGGAAGATGGAGTCTAGCCGGGCGGTGCTGGAGTTAACCATTTGGTTGAATGTTAGGACGAGAAATTAAATCTGTCAACCGTTTGGTTAAATGTTTTGGCAGGACTTTTAGCAAAAAGGGATTGCGGTGGTGGCTTGCTTTAATCGCATGGATTCTATCGCGCGGATTATCACCCCATCACGTGAACACCGCACGTGCTGGGGACCCCGATATTGCGCGCTCAGAATGACGGCTGGGTAAGGGGCTTGCTTTCCCACCCTTTCGCAAAGTGCGCGAAAGGATGGGGCACCCGGTTTTGTGCGGATCGATGCGAACCGCAGGTTCCTTCGGCTCCGCTCAGGATGACATCGTTATTTTTCAACTGAATTGGCTCATGTTGATGTCTAGCTTGTATTCTTCGCCGTGGGCGAGGAGTTCGTCCCAGGTGACTTCGCGCTTCTGGTAGCCGGACATGCGGCCCAGCATGCAGCTGCGGGCGCTTTCTACGCCAGCGGCAATCTGGTTGTGGAATTTGCCGGAGGTGATGCTCTCGATGAAGCCCTTGTCTTTTTCCGAGTCGGCCTGGGCGAGGTTGTCGCTGAAGGCTCCGTTGGCGGCGAAGGCGCCGGTGGATTGCTGCGTGTCACTGCCGGACCACGTCCACGGGTTGTCGCCTAGTATGCGCAGGGGGCCGGAGTAGGGCAGCTCGGCAATTCCCTTTGCCCCGAAGATGCGCTCGGAGACGTCGAACCATTTGCCGGGACAGAATTGCGTGGACGAGAAGCTGACGTGGATCTGTTCCGGGTAGGTGAAGATGACCTGGTAGTTGTCCCACGTGTCGCCCGCGTGGGCGATGACGCTGCGTCCGCCGGTGGCTACGGCTTTGACGGGGTGCGACTGGAGGGCCCAGTTGCAGATGTCGATGACGTGGATGTTCTGTTCGAGGAGCATGTCGCCGGAGAGATTGCGGTACCAGAGCCAGTTGCGGAGGCGCTGCTCGTCGGCGGAGGCGTTGGGATAATCGTGCTCGACGGCGGGTGGCGCGTTGTAGTGCGCGGCGACGCTGGCGATTTTGCCGAGATCGCCGTTGTGGATGCGGCGGACGATTTCGACGAAGGGCGGCGCGCTGCGGATCTGGAAGCCTACGTCAACGGAAACTTTGCCGTCGGCGAGTTTTGCGATTTCGAGGGCGCGCATGGTCTGCGGGATGTCGACGCCAACGGGTTTTTCGCAGTAGGCGTGCTTGCCGCCTTTGACAATGGCTTCGAGATGCTCGACGTGGAACCAGGGTGGTGTGGAGATCTGGACGGCGTCGACGTCTTTGGAGGCGGCCAGCTCTTCGTATGCTTTGTAGCCGCGGAACTGGTGCTCGGGGCCTGCGTAGCCTAGAGATTTGTTGAGATCATCGAAGTAGGCTTTGCCTTTTTCCAGCTGGTCGGGGAAGAGGTCGGCTATAGCGACGATGCGCGCGCTGGTGTTCTTCGCAAAAGATGTGGCGACGGAGGTGCCGCGGTTGCCGCATCCGAGCAGCGCGTAGCGGACGGCGGAGTTGGCTTGATAGCCGAATGCGGTTTTCGGTTTCAGGAACATAAGGCCTGAGGTTGCGGCGGTTCCGGTTAGGAATTTTCTTCTGTCCATTTGAGTCGTGCTCCTGTTGTGGAAGGCCCGGGGCTAAAGCCCCTCAATTTCGATTCTTATTTTCCCCCGCCCTAAAGGGCGGGGCTTCTACCCTAACTACGCGGCCATCGATGATCGTTGCTGCCGGTTCGGAACTTAAAGCTACCAGTGCGAATGCGGTCTTCTGTGGTCTTCCACCCTTTGCTTCGCAAAGGATGGGGCACCCGGCACCCGGATTCTCGCCTCGTTTGTTATCCATTCTGGATTTTGGTGATGATCTTTTCGAGGTAGATTTTTTCGTTCTTTACGTCTTCGATTTGCTGCGGGCCTTCGGTTTCGCGCTCGATGGTGACGGCTCCGGTGTAGCCGAGGTTGTGGAGTTTGGTGAAGACCTTTTCGAAGTCGACCAGGCCTTTGCCGATGAGGACTTCTTCGCCGAGCTTCATTGGGTCGGTGGGCCACTTGCCGTCTTTGGCGTGGATGCTGCGGACGTGCGGGCCGATGATGTCGACGGCGTCGACTGGATTGGCCTTGCCGTAGAGGATGAGGTTGGCGGTGTCCAGACCCACACCCAGGTTCGGCTGGTTCACGTCTTTGATGGCTCGCGACATTGTGGTTGGCGTTTCCTGACCGGTCTCCATTAGAAAGTTCTGGCCGTTTCTGGCGCAGTGCTTGGCGACTTCCTGGATGGCGAGGACGGTTTCGTCGTAGAGCGAGTCGCGTGGATTCTCGGGGATGAAGCCGCAGTGGGTCTGAATCTGCGGGATGCCGAGGAGCTTGGCGAAGTCGGAGGTTTGCTTGAGGGCGTCGATACGGGCGGCGCGGCTGTCGCGCGGCACCAGGCCAATCGTTGACGGGCCGCCTTCGAAGTCCCAGATGAGGCGTCCGGGGCCTACGACTTCTGCTGTCGTCGCGGTAACGCCGTACTTCTGGAGCAGGCCTCCGAGCTCGTCGGCTAATGCCGGAGTGTATTTGTCAATGTAGGCGTCTAGAGAGAAGAAGCAGTTGGAGAAGCCCATGTTTTTGACGCGGGAGATGGTGGCTTCGGGGCCGTCGGCAGGTTTGATGAGTAGGCCCAGGGCCATGGGCTTGAGATTGCTTTGCGTTTCTGCTGCGAGGCCGAGGCGGTTGGCTGCGAGGGCGGTTGCCGTGGCGCCTGCGGCGCTGAGGAATTCTCTTCGATTCATTGCGTGTCGTTCTCCCGTGGCAACGATTCCATGTCGGAAAGGGTATCAAGTGTTGGTCACTTCGTGCGAGTGAAGGATGGCTGAATGCTCTTTGCGGTTGCGGCTTTTCCGCATCGCATGGATTCTTCGCGCGGATTACGCGCTCAGAATGACGGCTAGGTGGGATCCTGCTTTCCCACACTATGGGGTACCCTTTTTCGTGCTGCAGCGAAGAAAAAGCAGGTCCTTCGACTCCGCGCTTCGCGCTCCGCTCAGGATGACATCTTGATCGATCGTGTTCTCCCGATGTTGTGCTTATTCGGAGAAGATTACTCTTGATCCCTTCAGGCCGTAGTAGGCGATGTAGATGTAGCAGAGGATCGGCAGGACGAAGGCGTGGTGAATGCCGATGCGGTCGGCGAGGATACCTTGCATCTCGGGGATGATCGCTCCTCCGACGATGGCGGTGACCAGAAGGCCTGAGGCTTCGCCGGTGAGCGGGCCCATTTCGGCAATGCCCAGCGTGAAGATGCTGGGGAACATGATGGAGTTGAAGAGGCCAACGAGCAGGATGCTCCAGATGGCAACGTGGCCGAAGGTGAGCATCGAAGTGATGACCAACAGCACGGCGACGGCGGAGCAAAGCGCGAGCAGCTTCCCGGTCTTGACCCTTTGCAGGACGGCTGAGCCGATGAAGCGGCCGATCATTGCGCCTCCCCAATAGAAAGGCACGAGCGCTGAGGCGGCGAGCGGACTGAGTCCTCCGATATCTTTTTGGCCGAAGTAGTTGATGAGGAAGCTGCCGATCGAGACTTCAGCGCCGACGTAGACGAAGATAGCGATCGCTCCGAGGACGACGTGGCGATGGCGCCACATGCTGTCTTTCTTGCCGCCCGTCGGGCGGTAGTCTTTGGTGACGTCGATGCGCGGGAACTTGTAGAGGGCGATGGCGAGGCCGAGGATCACGAGCGCGAGAGCAATGGCCAGATAAGGGAATTTGACGGTTGCGGCTTCATGCTGGCGATAGATGAGGAGCTGTTCGGGGGACAGCGTGGTCACGTCCTCCACGTGCTTGGCCGCAGCGCCCAGGATCAGCCATCCTCCAAGAAGCGGGCCGATGACGGTGCCGAGTGAGTTGAAGGCCTGCGTAAGATTCAGGCGGCTGGACGCAGTGTCAGACGGTCCGAGCACCGAGACATAAGGGTTGGCTGCTACCTGCAGCGCGGTGATGCCTGCGGCGAGCACGATGAGGGCTGAGAGGAAGAGCGGAAACGACGGCACGCTGGCGGCGGGGATGAAGAGCAGCGCTCCGACGCACATGGTGAAGAGACCAGCAACCATCGTTCGCTGATAGCCGATCCATTCGACGACTTTGCCTGCAGGGATACCGAAAGCGGCGTATGCGCAGAAGAAAACGAACTGCACGAGCATGGCCTGGGCGTAGTTCAGCGAGAAGATGGATTTCAGATGCGGGATGAGGATGTCGTTGAGCGAGGTGAGAAAGCCCCACATGAAGAAGAGCGTAGTGACCATCGCCATTGCGCTCCTGTTGGTTTCGCCCGGAGCGTGGGTGGTAACCGAAGTGCTGCTTACGTTCGTGATTGCCATGCCGTTTTTTCCAACCCTCAAAGTGACGCAATCTGATGGCGCTTGCCTGCTCCTAAGATGCGGGCAGAAACAAGACCACCGCTGATGATAAACGCATTGCGCAACACCTGGCGCGGGAGAAGTGGTGGCAACGATACCAGGATTGGCATTTTGCCGGTGTAACCGTTTGCTTCTTTAGAATAAGAGACTGAAACTTTCAGGTATCGCAAGCCGTCTTTCGTTTGAGTCCCGTGGCAGAGACCTCTAACGGGAAGACGCTGACATCTATCTACTTATGCCATTTGTAAAGACATCGTTCGCGATCAGCCTGCTGGCTTCGGCTGGGTTTACGGCTGCAGCAACCCCTTCCGCTGTATTTGCGGAGTCCGGGCAGAACGCGCCTGCATCGACGGCGCGTCTGCTGGGAACGGTCACAGCTGTCAGCGGCGATACGATCACTGTAAAGTCGGATGCCGGCGTCGTGGCAACGATCACGGTCAGCGATGCGACGCGGATTGTGCACGCGGAGCCAGGGCAGAACGATTTGAGCAGCGCGACGCCGATCAAGGTGCAGGATCTGGCGATCGGCGATCGCGTGCTGGTGCGGGCGACTCCGGGTACCGCCGAGAATACATACACGGCGCAGGCTGTGATTGCGATGAAGAAGAGCGACATCGCACAGAAGCAGCAGCAGGAGCGCGAGGACTGGCAGAAGCGCGGCGTGGGCGGCCTTGTGAAGTCTGTCGATGCTGCGGCCGGCACAGTTCTAGTGGCGTCGGGGTCGAGAACGATTACGATTCACGCCACACCGAAGACGATTGTTCGGCGGTATGCGCCGGATTCAGTGAAGTTTGATGACGCCAAGGTTTCTACGCTTGACCAGGTCAAGCCGGGCGATCAGCTGCGGGCGCGCGGAGATCGCAACGCCGATGGGACTGAAGTCACCGCGAATGAAATTGTCGTGGGGTCTTTCCGGAATATTGCCGCGACAGTTGTGAGTGCGAATGCCGCGCAGCAGACATTGACGGTCACCGATCTGGCGACGAAGAAGCCGGTTGTCATTCGCTTCACGCCGGATTCGCAGTTGCACAGGCTTGCGCCTGAGATGGCGCAGGCGATTGCGAGCAGGCTCAAGGGCGGCGCTAGCGGCGGCGAACAGCCTGCCTCAGCGAATGCACAGCCTCCTGCAGGCGGAATGGGCGCTGGCAGACCGGGCGGACAGCGTGGTGGAGATCCTTCGCAGATGCTGCAGCGCGCGCCGAGCGTGCAGCTTACCGATCTACATCCGGGCGACGCGGTGATGATTGTCGCAACCGCAGGCGCAAGCGACACGGCTACGGCGATTACGCTGCTGGCCGGCGTTGAACCAATGCTCCAGGCTTCGACCAAAGCAAGTCAGAGCTTATTTTCTTCTTCCTGGAGTCTCGGCGGCGGCGGCGACGCCGGTGGGGCCGCGCAACAGTAAGCGGATCGTTACGTCTAGTTTTGAAACTCTTGGAGAATTTGTGAAACAGAGAGTTCTACGCCATTTTTCTATCCTGCTGGTCTTGTTGCTGAGTCTTGCACCGGCGACACGCGTGCTGGCGCAGGCCGCGAAGGGCTCTGTGCGCGGACAGGTGACCGATCCTTCGGGCGCGGTGATTCCGAATGCCAATGTGAGCTTGACGACTCCGGATGGTCACACGGTCGCTACGGTTACGTCGAATGCAGGCGGCTCGTATCAGGTGAATAACCTGACGCCGGGCACATATATTGTCATTGCGAATGCCCAGGGTTTTGCTGCTTCGAATTCAAAGGCTATCTCCGTTACCGCGGGACAGACGAAGCAGTTCGATGTGTCGCTCGCGATCCAGGTGGAGCAGCAGCAGGTGCAGGTCACCGCGGAAAGTACCACGGTGGACACGAGCCCGGACAGCAACGCGAACGCGGTTGTGCTTAAGGGTAAGGATCTGGATGCGCTGTCGGATGATCCGGATGAGTTGCAGAACGAACTGCAGGCGCTGGCGGGACCTTCGGCGGGGCCGAATGGCGGACAGATTTACATTGATGGATTTACCGGCGGGCAGCTTCCACCGAAGTCGTCGATCCGCGAGATTCGCGTGAACCAGAATCCCTTTTCGGCGCAGTATGACCGGCTCGGGTATGGGCGCATTGAAATTTTGACCAAGCCGGGAACGGACAAGCTGCATGGCAACGTCTCCGCACGCGGAACCGATTCGAGCTTCAATGCGGCGAATCCGATTCTGAATTCGAACCAGCAGCCGGGGCAGCCGACGATTCCATTCCCCGATTACTACACGTATTTCCTGAACGGTAGTGTGGGCGGATCGCTTTCGAAGAGGGCTTCGTTCTTCCTGAATGCATTCGGGCGGAATATTCAGAATGTGAGTGTCGTGGATGCGATCAATCCAACGGAGACGACCGATCCGAACAATCCGGTGTATCTGAACACGACGGTCAGCAACCCGAGCACGCGCATTGATATTGCCCCACGATTTGATTTCCAGTTGGGCGAGACGGATACCTTGACGGTTCGCTACGACTTTACGCGGAATACGCAGTCGAATGCGGGCATCGGCACCACGAGCCTGCCTACGGTCGGCTACAACACGCACAACGTTGAAAACGAAATTCAGTTGAGCAACAGCTGGGTGGTGAGCCCCAAGATCGTGAACGATATGCGCTTTGAGTACACGCGCTCGCGGGCGCAGCAGACTCCGCTATCGACCGACCCGACGGTTTCTGTGCAGGGCGCCTTTACCTCGGGCGGCAGCAACAACGGGACTTTACGCGATAACCAGGATTACTACGAGCTGCAGGATTATTTCACGGCGGCTGAGGGGAGCCACTCGTTGAATTTCGGCGCGCGGCTGCGGGCTACGCGCGATGCGAACTTCACCAATGCGGGAACGAATGGGCTCTATACCTACCAGTCGCTCACGAGCTACCTGAATAACCAACCGCAGACATTCCAATACACCGTCGTCAACAACAATGCGTACACAGCGCGGGCCACGCTCTTCGACGCCGCGTTGTTCTATCAGGATGACTGGAAGGTCAATCAGCGGTTTACTTTGAGCTACGGGCTGCGCTGGGAGGCGCAGAACTATATTCATGACATAAACGACTGGGCGCCGCGCGTGTCCTTCGCCTATGCGCTGGATGGCGGCGGCAAGAAGCCTGCCAAGACTGTATTGCGCGCTGGGTATGGCTGGTTCTATCAGCGCTGGGGCGTAGCAAATACGTTCGGCGGTGGCGGCAGTACTCCCTTCGTGATTTACACGATTCATCACAATGTTCCGGCGCCGGGAGAACAGTCGAACCAGCAGATCGCGATCCAGTCATTTGGTAACTCAACTACTGACAACGGAAACAGCGCACCGATTTATTATCAGATCGATCCACATTTTCATGCGTCGATTGACATGCAGGGCGCGATCGGCATTGACCGTCAGATTACAAAGAGGGCGACGGCCAACGTGACCTATCTCTATAGCCAGGGCGTGCACCAGTACCTCACCAATAACATAAGCGCGCCTTTCTGGGACGGATCGAGCGGGACTTATGCTGACGCGGCGAATCTGGCGCCGCCGAGTGAGAACCTTTACACGTACCAGTCTGGAGGGTTTTACCGGCAGAGCCAGGTGATCGCCAGCGGCAGGGCGGCGATGCGGCGCTTCAGTCTCTTCGGTTTTTACCAGTACAACAATGCGCGCAGCAATACGGGCGGGGTGAATTCGTTCCTTTCAAACGCGTATGATCCGAAGCTTGATTACGGGCGCTCACAGTTTGATGTGCATCACCGGTTCATCATCTTAGGCAACATTCAGGCACCCTGGGCTATGTCGTTCTCGCCCTTTCTGGGCTATAACTCGGGCACGCCTTACAACATTACGATCGGCAACAATTTCACGGCGAACAACCAGTTCAATGCGCGTCCCACGTTCGCCGCGAGTTGCAGCGAGGCAAACGTTGTCGAGACGAAGTTCGGATGCCTGAACACGAATCCGGCAGGCACGAACGAACGGATTGTTTCCTACGGCTATGGGACGGGGCCGCAGAATATCAGCCTGAATATGCGCGTGAGCAAGGTGATTGGTCTTGGACCGCATGTTGAAGGAAACGGGCCGGGCGGCGGCGGTGGTCCGGGCGGTGGCGGTGGACGCGGTCGCGGCTTTACAGGGCTGAGCGGCAACCAAGGCGGTCCGGGGAGGCTCGATGCTTCGGTGTCGCGCAAGTACAACCTTACGCTGAGCGCCTTCGGCTCCAATGTCCTGAATCATCAGAACCTGGGAACTCCGAATGGGACATTGCTTTCACCGTTCTTCGACAAGTCGCAGTCGCTGGCAGGAGGCTTCTTTGGGCCGCCAACGGCCGGCAATCGCAGCATCTTTTTGTCGGCGGACTTTAACTTTTAACCGAAGCTAGCCGAGAGGGGAGGGCAGTTTGCGTTTGTAGAGAGCACGCTATGGCGGGGCCGCCATGCCATCTGCCTGATTTGCCACTTTCGGCCAAGTGGATTACTTCTGGGTTGGCGACGGCTCGCCCAGAACTTCGTGTTTGGGGTTCCCAACAGCTCTACTGGAGCCTGGGGGCTCTCACCATAGCGTCAATCGACGAGGCTTACGTGAAGGTACGCATTGTTGTAACAGCCAGAATAGATGTCGGATAACTGGACCTGCTTATCCAAGAGGCTACTTCTGCGCCGCACTCTCTTTCCGATACGCGGCGGCGAGGGTACCCTTGCTGATGGCGATCGGCAGCAGCGTCGGATAGAACTGGACAAACGTCGTGTCTACAGCCGCATGGGCGGCATGGCAACTGTAGCAGTCAGCCGACGACGGAATCATCTTGGCGGTTTTGCCTTCATCGAAGCCAAAGAAGGCCCATTTGCCCGGAAAACGCGCTTCGTCTTTTACGTGCACCTCGAGCCCCATACGGGGACCCTGGTAGTCGCCTTTCTGATTAATCGAACCCTTCCCCTGCGCGCCACGAACTTCGAGCACGAGTATGGTTTTGTCCGGCCAAGTGCCTGTCTTAACAAATGTCTTGTAGGCGTCAGGATTGACAAAGACGTTGTCGAACATGTGATGGTCGCCCATCTGCATCGCAGGGTTGTAACTCATATCGAACCCGGAGCTCAGGTACACCCAGTCCCGATAATGCTCTGGGAGCCTGAGCTGCGCGTCGCTGGTATATTCCGGACCCGTACTCGGCGACTCCGCGTCTTCTACGACGCGCGTCAAGGGAAATAGAAGGGTTGCGAGCAGCAATGCGGTCTTCGCTTGAGTGAGCATGGGTGCAGTATCTCTCAGGGCTCGTGCGCAGACTAGACCGGCCACTGCACGGTTCCGGCGATTCGCTGCATTGTTACCTTTCCGGGTTAGCCTTAGACTACGATCTCGATATGGACACGAACCACATTCCCTCCCACGCGCACCGGTGGGCATGGATTGCATCGATTTGGTTCGGATTTGGGTTGATCGATGCGTTGCAAACCGTTTTCGTCATGCGTGCGGAAGGCATGCACCACGCCTGGGTGAAGCTGTTCCTGACGACGGTCCTTTCGTGCCTGCCCTGGGCCCTGGCGACCCCGCTGGTCATGGCTCTTGGACGTCGATTCCCTCCGGTGAAACTGAGATCCTTGGCGACTTGGCTCGCGCACGGCGCCGCCTGCGTCACCATAGGACTGATCTTCGCCGCGTGGACCACTTGGCTGGACCAACTACTCAATCCGTATGCCAACAATTCGACTTCAGGGCCATTCGTGCACCTTTGGCTCGATAGGTTCTACAACGGGATTCTATCATCCCTGGTTTTGTATGCCGCCATCCTCGCGGTTAGCTATGTGCTGGACTCCCGAGCGCGGTTGGCTTATCAACAAACTGAGACCGCGCGACTCAACGAGCAGCTCTCGAAGGCCCAACTCAATGCCCTGCGCCGGCAGATCGAGCCGCACTTTCTGTTCAACACGCTCAATGCAGTCGCGGGCCTCGTACGTGAGGGGAGGAATGATACGGCAGTTAGCATGATTGTAGGGCTGAGCGACTTTCTCCGTCGTGTCTTGGAAGACTCCTCCCGGCAGCAAGTGCCTCTGGGAGAGGAAATGGAGTTCGCACAAAAGTATCTCGACATTCAGAAAGTGAGGTTTGTCGAGCGTCTTCAGTTGAACGTGGACGTCCCCAAGGAACTCCTTCACGCCCAGGTTCCCGCCCTGATTCTGCAACCCATCGTCGAAAACGCGATCAAGCATGGCATCGCAAAACGGGCTCAGGGAGGCGCGATCCGGATTGCCGCCTTCCGCTCCGACGGCATGCTCACGCTCAGCGTCTACAACGACGGCCCTAGCCTGCCTGTGAGCTCGGAGAAGACGCATTCCGGCATCGGCATCTCGAATATGCGAACTCGCCTGCAAAGCTTGTACGGAAATGCGTTCGCGCTGAACATGCAGAACCAGGACCAGGGTGGTGTGGAAGTATCCATTTCCGTGCCGTTCAAGGAGTGAAAGTACGTCCATGAAGATCCGCACCCTCATTGTGGACGATGAACCACTCGCGCGCACCAATCTCTCCCTACTCTTGCGACTTGATCCTGAAATTGAAATCGTCGGCGAATGCGGCTCTGGAGTGGACGCACCGGGAGAAATCCGCAGTGCAAAGCCGGACCTGCTATTTCTCGACGTTCAGATGCCGGAATGCGACGGCTTCGACGTACTCGAACTGCTGGGGAAAGACGTGCCTACTGCCGTCGTTTTTGTGACAGCATACGACCAGTATGCGCTGCGCGCCTTCGAGGCCGGAGCGCTCGATTATCTCTTGAAGCCGTTCGACAATGCTCGATTCGATCGCGCCCTCGATCGCGCGAAACAGAAGATCGCGCATGACAAAGATCGGCCCAAAAAGCTGGAACGCTTGGCCATCAAAAGCGCCGGGCAGGTCGCGTTCGTGAGCCTCTCGGAGATCGATTGGATCGAGGCTGCGGATTACTACGTGGGTCTGCACGTCGGATCGAAAATGCACCTATTACGTCGCGGCATGTCCGAACTCGAGCAGGATTTGGATCCGGCTGTCTTTTGCCGCATACATCGTTCGACGATCGTGAACCTCGATCGCGTCCGAGGTCTGAAGCTCAGTGAAGACGGCGACTACACGGTGCTGCTCGAAAATAGAACCTGCCTCCGGTTGAGCCGACGTTATCGCAAGCAGCTACAGTCTCGCCTGGGCATTCGCACTTCAGACTGACTCCCTGATCTGATGAGCCCACGCACCATTTGGCATTTGCCGCTATAAGGGCGGACAACGGACTCTTCCACAATCGGATAAGGGACGGGTGAGTAGCCCCGGGGAATTTCACCCCAAGGCCCTCTCACAACCGTACGTGACACTCTCGCGTCATACGGCTCCCATCAAGTTGAGAACGTGTTTCTTCACGATAGAAGCTGCACGCCCCGGCCTGCATCCTCAGGTTCCTCCCATCGCTGGTTGACCCGTGAACTCAGTCCCTTGACACTGCCCCTTCGATCCACTCCCATTACAGGAGCTCCATCACTACTACGAGCAGTTCCGCCCCTGCATCCGCGCATCCGTACTCTCGCCCTCGTGGGGTCGCCACTTGCTGCTTCTCCGTTAACATCGCGATTGCAGGTTCCCATGTTCCGCTGATCCGCCTCGTTAGCAAGCTCAGGCCACCTCTCATGCCGGGTGCCGCTCCGCCCGTCAAACAGGTGTCGTCGGAGCTTGTCCCGCAGCAGTCACCACTCTGCGGTTTTGACATCGTCTAAGTAGGTTTCGACACTTCAACAGTGGTTTCCTTTCGGTCCTCTTCTTGCCTGCTACCTGACCCAGTCCTTGCCGGGCCTTTTGCCTTCGCGCTCACGACCATGGCTTTTGACCACAGCCGCCGAAGGTGGTTTGGAATTCGCTCCTGCAAGGCGATTCCAAGGGGCCTTCCCTCATCGGAAAAGCAGTCACGCGCGATTGCCCTTTCGAGCTTCTCGCGCTCATGGCACACAGTGACCGCCAATCCGGAAGTAATCCACTTTGCCGCAAAACGGGCTTCCTGGACATGCCGATGCCGCAGAACACATAAATCCAAACTGCCCCACTGCTGAGCCGAGACTACTCCTTGACTCGGCTCGGCTTAACAGCTAGACTATACAGGATGTCTCACTCGTCCATTCCGGCGATTTGTTGCGGATGTTGTCCCGCGATGCGCCGGACTTTGAGTGAATGATCTCAGCTAACAGCTAAGCTTCAGGATTCACATAAGGCCCGCGTATCAGCTCAGACTGACGCGGGTTTTTTATTTTTTCACGACAGGGAAACGGATGACAGAGATTGCTCCACCGAAAGAGACCAAAGCGCAAAAGATAGAACGCCTGAAGCGCGAGAAGAATCCGTGGGAGGCGTTCAACGAAGTGCGCGAGTTTGCGCGCCAGGGACGCGCGAGCGTGGCGCCGGAGTGGGCTTCGGCATATTTCAAATGGTGGGGCGTATATACGCAGGGCGATGGCGTGGGCGCTGTGGGCGGCAAAGGCGGCGAGGGCCTGGCGACGGAATTCTTCATGATGCGCATCGGTATTCCGAACGGGATTCTGCGCGCGGATCAACTGCGCGTGATTGCCGACATCACGAAGAAGCATGCGCGGAATCTGGCCGATATCACTGTCCGGCAGAATATCCAGCTGCACTGGCTGACGATTGAGTCGCTGCCGGAGATTGTTGACGCGCTCAATGCGATTGGGCTTTCACCGAAGGGCGCCTGCGGTGATGTGGTTCGCAATGTGACCGGGTGTCCGCTGGCTGGGATCGCACATGATGAGATTCTTGATGCGTCGTCGCTCGCGGTTGAAGTTGCACATCTTCTCACAGCCAATCCCGACTTTTACAATCTGCCGCGCAAGTTCAAGATATCCATTTCCGGCTGCTCGGTGTGGTGCAACTATCCCGAGATTAATGACGTTGCGCTGACTGGAGTTCGGCGCGGCGACGAAGCGGGGTATTCGCTGCGCGTGGGCGGCGGGCTCTCGAATGAACCGCATCTCGGCGTCAGGCTCGACGCGTTTATCAGGC
>Ga0206862_1149_pt1 | contig 17845 bp, 17 predicted proteins | sample Alteio_BWOrgCont_43_FD_152625 | JGI IMG/M metagenome (GOLD analysis project Ga0206862, IMG submission 152625) | Enriched cells from forest soil in Barre Woods Harvard Forest LTER site, Petersham, Massachusetts, United States -... | ecosystem: Environmental > Terrestrial > Soil > Temperate forest >... | reverse complement strand
TCCTGCGGAGCATAGGGCAAGAAGCCGGTCTCATAGTCGAGTGCGTGCGACCAGGTGTAGGCCAACTGCGAGGTCAGGCCGTGCCAGCTCTGGAAACGCAGGGTGGTTTGAAGCGAGTTGTAGATGGAGCCGAGGTTACTTCGGGCCGCAGCGATCACGCCGAATGCAGGAAACTGATTGTAGTACGGGCGGGTTGTTGTATCCGGCGACTCGGAGGGGTTGGGTAGCGCGGGATTGATGTCGAACAATCCCATCAGATGAGTTCCCTTTGAGCCTACGTAGCCAATCTGGGCAATGACTGAGTTTGTGATGCTGTGCTGGATGTTCAGGTTCCATAATTGGACATTGCCGGGCTTGAAGTTCTTGTCGAAGGTAGAGATATTGATGCTGCCCGGCGCAGCAGTGCCGCCGCTCGCTTGCGCAAAGGTGGGATAGATATCGACACCCGAATTGATCACCTGGTTGAGTCCGTGGGCGTTAGCGACTTGATCGGTACCCGCAGGGTTCAAGCCTGGTCCGAAGACCGAGATGATCTGGGATCCGTTGTTCTGCAGGATCGACTTCATATAGATGGTGTCATAGTAATAGCCGTATCCACCGCGAAGAACTGTGGTGCCGGCGTTATCCACTTGATAGCTAAACCCGATTCGAGGGCTTACTCCTCCCCAGAACTTCGGATAGATATCTGCGACGCCTTGTCCTGCTACGGCGAGGCCGGATGCGGTGGTTGGGTCAAAGATCGAGAGGTTTGGATAGTCGGAATGAACGGGACCTGCATAGTCGTAGCGTAGACCGTAGTTGAAGTTGAGCCGATGAGTGATCTGCCAGTTGTCCTGCCCGTAGAGGGCAAAGGTGTTTATGAATACCTGCCGCTTTGGATTGCCGAGGACGATGCTGGAAGCGTTTGGGTTGAGGCATCCCGCGAGGAAGTCGGCCAGGAAAAGGACATTGGAAGGAGTGCCAGTGGGTGGCGCCGCGCCCCTGTTCTTTGTTGCTAAGTCGGCGCAGGGCGTCTGTGGTACTACGCCCACAAAGTTCGATAAATTCCAGGGGCCTTGAGAGCCATCAAAGTAGATGGTTCCACGCTGTCCTGTTTGATAGAAGTCATCGACCTGGGCTTGACGATATTCTCCTCCAAAATGGAGCTGATGCGCGCCCTTCGTCCAAGTGAGGTCGTCGTCAAGATGTCCTGTGATGTCATTCCTTCCAGAAGGAGCAGTAACGCCGGTCGGATCGAATCCAGTGTTGCCGGCGGTGAGGCCAGAGCCGCTGCCGGTTGGACCGATGACCAAGTGGGGAGAACCCGGCAGAGCCGGATCTGTAACGCCCGTGTTCAGTCCGAGGCCGATGGGATCGAACGATGTGTCGAAATCGCTGAACACCTGGTTGAAGTAGCTGACTCCCGCGGCAAGTTGATTGGCGATCGACGGGCTAATAACGCGGTTGTAGATGATGGAATAGTTTTGAACGTGGATTGGCGCGTTTTCAAAGTAAGGCGTCAGGTCAGAGGAGGTTGGCGCGGTCTGGGTGCCTTGTCCTACGAACCACCTGGCTGAAAGATGGTCTTTGTCGGTGATGGTGTAGTCGAGCTTGATGACGCCGTTGAAGCTATGACCGGTCAGATTGCCGGAGGCCTGATAGTTTTCCGGTTGGGCAGGTCCGGTGAGGGCGGAGGCTGGCCAGAGTCCCTTGAGTGTGCCGCTTCCGTTCAACAGGTTTATCGGTACGGCGTTGTGCGGTACGCCGTAGAAGTCGAGGATTGAGTACGCAGCGGTCTGATATGCAGCCGACGGTTCCGTTGCGTGATTCAGAGCGCCTATCAGGAAGTTCTGATGCTCACCACCGCCAAAGAAGAAGAGCTTGTTCTTGAGAATTGGTCCACCAACAGAGAAACCGTAGTTCTGATTCCTCGACGCGGGCTTGGTCGTGGAGAAGGGATTCTGCCGTTCAAAGAATTCGTTGTGGTTGAAGTAGTAGGCCGTGCCGTGAAGCTGATTGGTGCCGGACTTGATGATGAGGTTTGCAGTGCCGCCAGGATTACGCCCAAGGTCGGTCTCGCCTGTGGTGACGAACGAGAAGTTCTCGATAGCGTCGATGGGAAAGATGACGCCGGCGATGGCAGAGACTCCGCCCTGGTTGACAGCGGGGATGTTCCACCACAGATCATTGTTGTCTGTGCCTTCGATCTGCCAGTTTACCGCGTTGGTCCTGGTTCCATTCACACTCGCATAGCCTCCGCCACCGTTTGCGGACAGTCCAGCGAATCCCGTGGTTTGTGCTAGCATTTGCGTAAAGTCGCGGCCGCTATTCGGCAGATTCTGCACGACCGTCTCCGGCAAGATTGTCGCCTGCACATCTGAGACCGAATCAAGTGTCACGGCTGCGGCTGATACCTCTACTGTCTCAGTCGAGGAAGAGATGAGCAGCTTCGCGGGAAGAATGTAATTGGTGCCAGCTGCGACCTGCACGTTGTCATACTTGGCCGTCGAAAAGCCGCTAAAGCTGATAGTGACCGTATAGGTGCCCACAGGCAGATTCGCAAAGTTAAACTCGCCAGCACTTGAGGACACGGCGTGATAAGACGTGTTGGTCGCTTTCTCTACGGCCGATACATTTGCGTTGGCGATGGCGGCGTCGTTCTTATCAGTGACGGTGCCGTTGATGCCTCCGCGGTAGGTTTGTGCGTGAACGGGAAGATTGCAGATAAGAGCGAGGATAACGGCGCCGAGAGTGCAAAGAGCTGATTTGGGTAAAGCTCGTCTTAAGGATATGTACATGAGACCTCCAAAAGGGCAATAAGGACTGGCCGACCTGTGAGACGGAATTTCTACTGTGGTGGAAGGCGGGGATACCTCCGTCGCGGCAGCCTCGCCCTTGAAATTCCAACGCCGAAAAAGGAAGGAAGGGAGTCAGAACTGCAATCTATTGGAGTCAGAACTGCAATCTATTGGAGTCAGAACTGCAATCTATTGGAGTCAGAACTGCAATCTATTGGAGTCAGAACTGCAATCTATTAAGAAAGTGCCGTTACGCTAGACCTCTTTTGTGAGGAATGCAAGAATTATTTAGGGGGCGAACGGAGTAATTCTGCGAGGAGCAGTGAAATTCTGTGACGGACTTTTTGGAAGATTATTCAGGCTCCGCTGCGCTGGAACTCTTTTGCTTTTATAACGAAGGATTGCAGTGTGGCGGACGGGTGAAAGGGACGAGATAATCGCCCGATTCACATGCCCAAACTGTAATGCGCGGTGTCTCCGCGCATCGTTTTACTGAATTTCGCCCTCGACGAAGGCATAATCACCAACTCACGCATCGAGAGGTTTTCAATCCATTGAAAGGCGCTTTCTTGGGTCCCGGGAAAATTACCGCCTATCCTGACCTTACTCACTTTTGGGTTAGGGAAGAGTAGGCACAACACGCCCACAACGTGTCCAGGCGAACTGATTGCTACGATTGACCGATGGACTTCAACTACATCGTGGTTCCCGCGATCGTGGTGTTAGCCCTGGTACTCATAGCGTGCGGGGCGCTGCGCCGGATTATCGCACTCCTACGGGGAGATCACTCGCGGGCGCGGAGATGGAAAGAGGGCATCATTCTTTGGCCCCTTGCATTATTTTCTATCGGTGTGGCGGCATTGACCGCATTCAATGCGATAGCCCTCTATTATTATCGCCATCCACCTCCCGGTAACATGTACCGCGTGAATGGCCGTCTGATGCGACTGCAGTGCATGGGCCAGGCTCTCCGACGATTGTGCTGGATGCTGGAGGAGGAAACGACGGGCTGACGTGGGCAGGCATCCAGCCCAAACTAGCCCTGCATACCCAGGTCTGTTCCTATGATCGCGCGGGCATGGGATGGAGTGATTCGGGTCCATATCCGCGCGACGCTGATCATGTGGCCACGGAACTCCACGGACTGCTTGCCTCGGCACACATCCATACGCCAGTGGTTCTGATGGGACATTCCCTTGGTGGACTGTTCATACGCGATTATGCGGGGCATTACCCCGTTGAGGTCGCGGGACTCGTGTTTGAGGACTCATCCACTCCTCTTCAAAACCGCCAGCCTGCATATCGCGCCTTTGATGAGCCAAGGAAAGCAACGCGTTTTGATCATCTTTTCAATGAGGCATTGCTCGAGCTTGGCATCCCGAGGCTCTTCGGGGGATGTTCGGGTGAAATCGATCGGGTGAAAGGGATCAATCAAAGGGTCTTCTATGAGGACAGGTGTCACGAACCTTTCCAAGCGATGGAGGCTGAGATGGAAGCCTTCGACCTGTCGGGTCAAGAGACAGTAAACATGGGATCCTTTGGCGATATGCCGATCCTGGTCCTCTCTCACGATATGACGATCGACAGGTCTGATGGCCTTCCGCAATCGCTGATTGACGAATCCGAAGCTAATCAAAACGCGTTTCTGAGGTTCTCAACCCGCAGTCGTCGCGTCATCGTCAAACACAGCGGCCATTTTGTTCATATCGATCGTCCCGATGTCGTAGAGAGAGAAGTCGTTGATTTTATTGAGCGGATCCGTGGGAATAAGCCGGATCTACAACCGAGGCAAACAGTGGTCGCGGAATGATCGGATGGACATGTTGTCAACTTCGAATCACGGTCGTATCACCGCCGATTATGGAAAAGGATTCCAAGGTTTAATATTTAATACATGCACGGCGCTCTCGCAGAGCCGGCTAAGGGGTAAGAGCATGCCTATAAAACTGAAGGTAAACGGCGTCGAGTCGACGGTGGATGTGCCCGAGGACACGCCGCTACTATGGGTGCTGCGCGATGTGTTGAACTACAAGGGCCCGAAGTACGGATGCGGGATAGGACAGTGCGGGGCCTGCACGATACATCTCAACGGAGACGCAACCCGCTCGTGCATCACGAGCGTGGGCTCGGTGGGCGACGCGGCGATCACAACCATTGAAGGGCTCTCTCCGGATGGGAGACACCCGGTGCAACTGGCCTGGGAGGCGTTGGACGTGCCACAGTGCGGTTATTGCCAGGCGGGACAGATTATGTCCGCCGTGGCGCTGCTGGTGAAAACGCCCCGGCCGACAGACGCGGAGATTGACACGGCGATGAGCGGGAACCTCTGCCGCTGCGGAACCTACACGCGTATCCGTGAAGCAATCCACCAGGCGGCCAACGCAGGCCAAACATCGAATGCGGGCACAACTGCCCGCGTTGAGTAAAGGAGGGCATTCAAATGAGCATGAATCGCAGATCGTTTCTGCAGTTGACGGCCCTTGCGGGTGGCGGCCTGGCATTGAATTTCTATCGCTTGCCCTTTGCTGCGGCCCAGGAACCAGCCAAAGCGCCCGACCTTACCCCGCAAGCCTTCATCCACATTGCTCCGGATGGCGTAACCACCATCATGGCGCGCGCCTCAGAGTCCGGCCAGGGCATGCGCAACATGCTACCCATGCTGATTGCCGAAGAACTGGATGTCGATTGGAAAGACGTTCGCGTGAAGCAGGCCGATCTGGATGAGAAGATATACGGCCACCAGTTTTCCGGAGGCTCCGCGAACACACCTCAGGGCTGGGAGCCAATGCGCCGCGTGGGCGCAGCCGGTCGGCAGCTGCTGATCACTGCTGCTGCGCAGACCTGGGGGGTGCCGGTGGCCGAGTGCACCACGCAACCGGGCAAGGTGCTCCATTCTGGGTCAGGGCGCTCTGCGGGCTACGGTGAGCTGGCCGCCAAGGCTGCTTCGTTGCCCGCGCCTGCGCTCAGCAGTGTCAAGCTCAAAGATCCCAAGGATTACCACATTATCGGTACATCGCAGCCCGGCGTCGACACGCCTGCAATCGTCACCGGCAAGCCACTCTACGGCATCGATGTGAAGCTTCCGGGAATGCTGTACGCATCCATTCAAAAGGCTCCCGTGTTTGCGGGGAAAGTGAAGAGCGCCAACATCGATCAGATTAAGGCGCTGCCAGGCGTGCGCCATGTCCTGGTCATCGCTGGGGGCATCACTCCTGCTGCTTACACACCGTGGGAGCCCGGCATGGAGCCGGGCATCGCCATCGTGGCCGACACCTGGTGGCAGGCGCAGACTGCACGTGCGGCGCTGAAGGTCGACTGGGATCTTGGCCCGGCAGCCACGCAAAGCTCTGAGGGCTTCAGAAAGCGGGCAAAGGAACTTCTTGAAGCCCCGCCGGCAACCACCGTGCACAAATATGGCGACGTGGACGCAACGCTCAAGTCATCGGCGAAGGTTGTCGAGGCCACCTATGAATACCCGTTCATTGCCCACATGACACTCGAACCTCAGGGCGCCACCGCGCACTGGAAGGACGGCAAACTGGAGATGTGGTCCACCAGCACGCTGCCAGGCAACGGCTGTGAGCTGGTAGCCAAGACTCTGGGTATTCAGCAGAGTGACATCACCACACACATGGTGCGCTCGGGAGGCAGCTTTGGACGCCGCCTGCAGAACGACTACCTCGTCGAGGCGGCCTGGATCGCCAAACAGATTGACGCGCCGGTCAAGTTGCTCTGGTCCCGCGAAGATGACATTGGCCACGACGGCCTGCGCCCAGGCGGGACACATGCCTTCAAGGCAGGCTTGGATGCGAAGTGCAAACTCACCGTCTGGCGGCAACACTTCGTCACCTTTGGCGATGACAAGCATCTCGCATCCGGCGGCGGCATTGGGGGGGACTCCTATCCTGCCTCCTTCCCGCCCGCTTACGCCCTTTACACTTCCGCGCAGCCGCTGATGCTTCGCACCGGGGCCCTACGCGCCCCCGGCGATAACGCCTACTGCTGGGTGTCGCAGTCATTCCTCGACGAGGTGGCTTATGCTGCCGGACGCGATCCGCTCGAGTTCCAACTCGATCTGCTCAACAACAAGAAAGTGCCCTGGACCTCAGGCGAACACGACGCAGTGGGCGACCACGAGCCAACTGGACAGTCGGTTCTCATCCCCGAACGGTTCAGGGGCGTGCTTGAGTTGGTCGGCGAAAAGTCAGGTTGGGCCAAGCGCACTAAGGAACCCGGCCGCGGCATGGGCATTGCCGCATGGTTCTGCCATTTGGGCTACTTCGCTGAAGTAGCCGACGTGACCGTGGATAAGGACAACAAGGTGACGGTCAATCGCGTCTGGGCAGCGGGCGATGTCGGCAGCCAGATCATCAATCCAAGGGCGGCCGAGAGCATGGCGCACGGCGGCATCATGGAAGGCATGGCCCATCTGGCGCAAGAAATCACGTTGGTGGATGGAAAGATTCAGCAGTCGAACTTCGACGACTACCCGCTGATGCGCATGAGGCAGGTGCCGAAGATCGAAGTTTACTGGCGCAAGACAGACTACGCGCCGACGGGCCTGGGCGAGCCGACGCTGCCGCCGATTTTGCCGGCGGTGACCAATGCCATCTTTGCGGCAACGGGCAAGCGGATCAGGACGTTGCCGCTGAACAGGAGCGGATTCAGCTGGGCGTAAGGGAAGCGGAGTCAGCGCGAACTTCGCTGCTCCGCTCTCAGATCTCGCGCTGGACAAAGAAAATCAAAGCGTCCAAGATTCGTCCTTCCATATCGCGGCTGGCGCGGAACGCCAGCTTCAAAATCGATGTTTTTGGACCCGCTGCACCGCAGATCTCGACCTAGCCAGTTGTCGCTCATGTGTGCGTTGCTTCCCCATTGGCGACAACTCGGAACTTAGCTCATCCTTGGGATTACCGCGACGGGAAGGTCTGACGGCAAACTGTGTGATGAAGCAAGTAAACGAGCAAATGGCGCATGCGACGGAAGGTAGAATCAGCCGCGAATAAGTTTCCAGAACAGATATGATCCAAACGGCATTTACAGAGATGACAGGGCCAGCTCAGGATCTCGATGCGAATTCATTCGTTCGCCGTTCTGATCATCTGGGCGAGTTTGCGAATCTCATTTGCATCAGCGTCGCCGATGACCACAAAGCGCAATTCCTGTGCATCCGAGGTCTCAACACTGAAGGAGTTGTGCTTTTCGATTCCGCCAACAATAGGCAGCGCATGTGCAAGCTCGGCCGTCCTTTGAAATATCAATACAGAAATCTGGTGCTTGCGCATGGTGAAGATCAGTTGTGCGGCTGGTTGTTGATGCAGGTAGACGAGTCGTCCGCCGAGAAGCGAAAACTCGGTGCCAGCCAGCTCCGGGATGTTGAAGCTGAAAGGAATCTTGTTTTGAAACCAGGGCTTCACTGTATGCCGGTCGGTGGAAACAACATCAACAGGATTCGCGCTGGCAAGTGCCTCAACGTGTAGGTCAGCCACTTCACCGAGCGAATCCGTGCGACGGGAATGCTGTATCCAAAGCACAGAAGCGATCACAAGAAAGACTGCTGCCGTCGCCAGCGTTAATACGAAGCGCGTCCTCCACCAGCTCCGCTGCGGCTTTACAATCTGTTGTTGTATCTTCCGCCGGAACTCGGTAGTGGGAGCAAATCGGACTCGTGCGACGCGCAGGCTGCGCTTCAGACTTACCAACTCTGAGACCTCTGCGGCACAGCGCGGGCACTCGCCGATGTGTTGCTGAAGAGCGATCGCCCGATCCGCTGAAAGTTCGCCATCCAGATACTGGACAAGCGTTGCGTCATCCTGATCACACTGCATTCTGAGACCTCCCAGGCGTATTCGCTCTCAGTACATCGCGCAGCGCGTGTTTAGCCCGGTATAGGCGCGACATTACCGTGCCGATTGGCAAGGAAAGTATTTCAGCAATCTCCCGGTACGAAAACTCTTCCACTTCGCAAAGCAGGATGATTTCACGATACTGAGCCGGTAAGCTCTCCAACGCATCCACCACTGTCTGCTGATTCTCGTGCCGCAAAAGCAAAGCTTCGGGAGTGTCCGTGTGTGCAGCCGTCAACTGTACATCCATGTCTTCGTCTTCGAGCCACGACGTATTTCGGGCGCTCAGGCCGCTTCGTGAAGTCAGGAAGGTATTGCGCAGGATACGGAACATCCATGCGCGAAGGTTCGTGCCTTCCTGAAACGATTTGAATCCTCGTAGTGCTTTCGTATATGTCTCCTGGACCAGGTCTTCGGCTTCCATGCGATCGCCAGTTAACCAGTGGGCCAAGTTATACAGAGAATCGAATAACGGTAGCGCCAGCTGCTCAAAAAACTCTAGATCCATTCATTGCGCCTTCACAAGGCCACCGGCCTGGCTACTTCAGTGATACAGCTTTCAGGAAACGAATAATGTCTGCGCGCTCATCCGGCTTAACAACGCGAAAGGCCATGTCATTATCTGCTATCAGTGCATCCGGATTTGTCAGCCACTTGTCCAGAGAAGCGTCGTCCCAAGTAACAACCGATGATTGTAACGCCGCAGAATATTTGAAACCGGAAACTTTGCCCGCCTGCCTTCCGTAAACGCCTCTAAGGCGGGGACCCTCTTTATCCTGATCCAGAGAATGACATCCCGTGCAGCGCTTTTCAAAAAACTGCTTGCCGCGATCGGCGTCCGCCTCCGCGCAGCTTATGCGGGGAAATACTATGATTGCAGCCACAATCAAGATAACTGCACCGAACCCGACCAGGAAAGGGCGAGACGAATACAGGGACACATGGTCCTGGGACCGATTCTGATATGAGTTTAATTCCCGCAACATTGCTTCTTTCATAACTATTTCTGCTCCGATACCTGACTTTTCACTCGTTTGCGCTCCGCCCTGGTCCATTCGTAAATCATCTGCTGATCCTCGTTTGTGAGTTTTGCGCCGGGATGGAGAAGCAGGTAGTGTTTCAGCGGCATTTGGCCGCTGCGCGCCTCCGCTCCGATGCGAGTGAGCAAATCGACCTGACTTTCCCGGCTGTATTCTTCCCAGCGCGACATATTAAAGTGCTCACGTGCTTCCGACACATCGTGCTCCATGAGCCAGGATGCGGGCGCGAAGTTGCTGTAGAGGGGCCAGTGCGTGCTTTCTGAGTGACAGTCGACGCATTTGGTTTCGAGGACCTGCCGGACTTCGGGCGGAACCACTGCGCCTGTCAGCTTTAGCCTGTCTGCTCGTGCATAGGCGCGAAGGTTTCCCCACGGGTGGACGAACGAGACCGCTGTGCTCAGAATCACCAACGCTCCTCCTATCTGCAGCGTTTTCGCAAAAAAAATCATACTGCGCTCGGAGAATTTGGCCCTTCATTCCCGGAGGCGAGCGTGGAATCGACGACTGCCAGTTGATGTCGCTGTGCTATGAAGTGCACTTCCGTGATTCCGAGCACGCCGCGCAGCTTCTCGGCAGGTACTTTCATCGGACCAGGCGATGGCGCAGCGCCGGGGGCAGGTTGAGGAAAAGCGGTCGACATCGCAGTGTGAAATGTTGCGTTGCCCTCCACCTTTTGCATCACCTGATGAATGTGCCCGTTGAGCACCGTGACTGAGCCAAATCGCTTGAGGTAAGAAAAGGCTTGCTCGCTGTCCGATGTGCCCCATCCCCAATCTGGATATACAGCCCAGAGCGGAATGTGCGCGAAGAGAACGATCGGCGTGCTGTTCTTGTGCTGGCTCAGGTCATTCTTTAACCAGTCAAGCTGCGTCTGACCGAGTTTTCCCATGCCCTCCAACTGAACTACGTTCACCAGCCCGATTAAATGCACGCCTTTGTGATCGAAGCTATACCATCCGCTTCCGGAGGAGCCTTTGCCATATCGATCGAGATACGACTTTCCGTCGTCGACAGACGTGTCATGCTCCCCGGGAACATAGAATATCTGCCGCTTCGCGCCTGTCAGCACCTGTTCCATCGTGTCGAATTCGCCTGGTTTGGAAGAGTGCGTTAAGTCGCCGGTGTGGATCAGGAAATCTGGAGAGCTGGGAATTGCAACTATCCTGTTCACCGCAGACTGGAGAGTTCCCGTAACATCCGCATTCGCCGGCTTGTTAAAGCCGATGTGGCTGTCACTGATCTGCACGAATGTGAAGTCTTCCGGCTTTTGGCTTCGCATCGCTGATCCAAATGCACGCGAGACTGGAACGCCTCCTATGAAGCTCCATACCACTCCAGTCCCCGCCCATGCCATACATTTAAGAAAACCGCGACGATCGATGCCGTCGGACGATGACGATTGATACGGTTCGAGGATCTTTGCCTCAGAATGAACCTCTAACTTGGATTTCATGTTCGATGTTGCTCCCTTGATGTAAATTGACATTCATTGAGGAGAACTGAGATAGGTCAGATTTATTCCGCGAGGTTGAGGAGTACTGTTAAGCAGCCTCCGTCGCAATGAGCACACTCAGCGATTTGATTTGACACGCGTTTAGTCGTGCAAAAAAAATCCTGCCGATCTGGGAATATTCCCAGGACACCTCAGTTAGCGAGAGTACAGGGCCTCTGACTCTCTTCCCGGGAGGAGTCGGCGGTCTTTGGATGAGGAGGAAACACCCATGTCCCTTCGTAGGAAGGCTCTCCTGAGTGGATGCCCGGGATGGTAACGATCAATTACCCTGGCAGCAACAACGGTCCGTCTCAGGTTGTCGGCGTAGCCATCCAGCCTGACGGCAAGATTGTGGCCGGGATCTCGAATGTCATGCGAATGCTAATCCTCTGTTCGTGCTTGCGCGCCTCAACGTGAATGGCAGCTTGGACACCGCATTCTGCGGCGCAGAGCACTGTTGTGTCGGTTTGGTTGAAGAGAGTGAGTAACCTGCCCGAACTCAGGCACTCACCTCATGATAAAGCCTGTATTTCTCGTCCCTGATCGCAGGAAAGGTCTTCAGAGTGATCTGCCCCGATTTCGTTTTGACAACCCAGTCACTGGAACCGCGAGCAGACTGACAAGCAGCCAGGAGCCGCGCTCTGGTCATCTTCGCCGCCAGATTCCCTATCGCGAATAGCGTGAGTGGACCGTTCAGCAATGCCACCGTATTTGGGTGCTGCGGATCGATCGCCTCTAACTGCAGCGGCATATCAAAACTAATCTCGACGCGATCGCCGTCTTTCCAGCTGCGCTCGACCGGCACAAATGTTCCTGGCTTCAGGTCTGTCGAAATGCGTGTGCCATTCACCGCAACCGCCGTTCTGGGACCTGCCCATTGAGGAATGCGTAGTGCAACCACGAATGACGCTGTACGATCCAGCTTCACTGCCAGCGATGTTTCCGGAACATCCGGGTAGTTAGTCCGCTGGATCAGCGAGGTGCGCACGCCGTTTTGCATCCATGTAACTCTGGAGGGCAAATATAAGTTGACATACACGCCGGCCGGGTTCCGAAAGTAGGAGCTGATGCCATAGTCAGCTGTAATCTGGGGAAATGTTCCGGAGCAGCACGGCCACTTATCCTCGTGATAGAACTTGGAAGCTGAGTTGTTGTAGTCCGAGTAGTAAAAGCTCGTGCCGTCTTCAAGTAGTGGTTTGGCTCCAAGAATTGTGTTGTACAGAACCCGCTCCATGCTGTCACCGTACCGGCTGTCTCCCGTAACGCGCAGCAGGTATCTGGTAATTTTGAAGTGGCCATAGGCTCCGCACGGCGTCTCAAAGCTGGCGTGCGTTTTCGTGAGGCTCTCGCCCATCTCGCCGCTACCAGGAGGGCGGAAAGTTTCATTCGGCCCCCAGCCACCTGTAGCAAAGCTCTGGGTCGATCTCACAAAGTCATATCCATTACGCGCAGCACGAAGATACTTCTCATTCCCAGTCACGAGATAGGCCTGAAATGCAGAGCAGAGCGCGTTCATGTGACTATAAGCGTGCTCGCCGGGTAAAACATTCCTGCGTCGGCCAGAGGATCGAAGTAGTCCTTGTCCTGCAGATAGCGGGCGGCCAGTTGCCTGTAGCGATCTCCGGCGCCACGTTTGTAGGCAAGGTAGAGATTTTCAGGCAGCGTGTAGGTTTCATCCCAGGTAAAAGCGATGTTCTTGTGTGGACGGGCGTTCTGCTCGGCGCGCGTCAGCGCTTTTTCGGGTAAGAAAGGCAGTACAGCATCCGTCGCGTGATTCAACACCGCCAGCGCCTCCGGATCGGCGGCGAACTGGTGAGCATCGATCAGTCCGCAATTCGTCTTGTCAAAGGTGTAAGCGGGCAAAGGGTAATCGACATAAAACTTACCGGTCACCGTCGGTGCAAAACCGCGCACCAGGCGCTGCACCTTTTCCTGCGTCGGCTTTGAACCGGTAACCGCATAGGCTCGCGCCAGCGCGGATAGATATTGCCCAAACGTATGTCCCGGAACATACCCGGTCATATTCTTCGGCGGATCGAAATCAGCAGAGAAGCTGTACCAGCCCCCCATATCCTCGCCCGGCGCTGGCAAACCAGCACGTTGCCGAAATGGCTTAAGCAGCTTGTCATCATCGAGCGCCAGAAAAAATGCGTGATTGGCATTGAACTGCCCCAACGCAGGTCCGTCCAGCAGTTGCACCTCTGAATATTCAAACTGCGACAGCTTCAGAACAACGGCGTCATCCGCAGCGGCAGCTCGCGCATGGCTTGCTGAGCGCGCCATCAGTACGCCGCCGGCAGCAACGGCGCTTGTCTTAAGAAATGTTCTTCGTGATGTTCTGTTCATGACCGCTCGTTTTCTTCGGGAATACCTGGTTCTGAATACGCAACGCGGGAAATCGTTTTCTCGGCGAGAATACATCCGGGCGATATGCAGTTGTCAATCACTTCCAACTGAATCGCACAAGCGATATCCCCTGTCGTGGCAGCGACAAATTTAGCTCTACCACCCCGGCGTTCACATCAAACCATCGCGGTGAATCTTCCAGCTGCAATCCGCCGGCAGCCTGCAACTGCGCATATTGCTGAGGCGTAGGATTCTGCGGCGATCCCATCTGCTTCCATACGGTGTAGGCATTGCTGTGCGTGTCGTCGATCCGGTAGTGCTGCATCAAAACGCGATGCGCATCAGACGGAAAGCCCTTCACCGACAAATCGATCTCAGCAAACGAACCAGGCACATCGTCGTCGTGATAATTCCAAAGCATCACAGCAGCCTCACGATCGCCGGCCGTCGCCAATGCATCCAAATCAGCCTCTTGTCTAACACCTATTTTCAGAATGTCATCAAGCGGCACACTTCCACTGCTCTCTACCCGCACCCGATTCCCCGCCATCAGCCCCGCCATGCGAAAGAGATTGATTATCGGTTGGTCAATGCCGTTCGTTGATAGCGTGCGAAATCCATCGAAGTAAGGCTGACCTTCAAACTCGAACGCCCACGTGAGCATGCCGATCAGATTCACATGATAGCGATCCTGCAACTCGAACAACCCCTTGAGAGCTGCAGCCGAATAGGACGGGTACAAAGTGCCATTCCGATATGCGTTGTGTGGATATTTTCTCGACGAGCATGCGGCGCATCCTTCCGGATCGGCCTCGCTCAAAATAATCGGCAGCTTCTGGAACTGCGGAAACTTCTGCACAATCGCGAATCCCGTTGCGGCATTCTCTAACTCGCGATTGAGCCCCATCTGCACGTGATCCTCGACGATGTTCGGACTTCCCTTCACATGAAACGAAATAAAATCGAGCGGCACCGCGCCTCCGGTCGCCGCACTCTTGCCCTTTGCGCAGTGCTGCAGAAACGCCTCCAGAAATTGCGAAGAATGGCTGCCTGGAACCGGCCCGGTCGTCGCCGGCCCTCCTACACGAGCGTCGGGTATCGCCTTCCTCACGCCGGCAACCGCGTAATCATAAAGCTTGTCGTACTCATCCTGCGTGCCGTGCCAGTAAGAAATATCCGGCTCGTTCCACACCTCCCAATACCAGTTCGCGACGGTGTCTTTGCCGTATCTCTGCGCCATGTGGGCCGCCACCTGATGCACCAGTGCACCCCATCGCGCGTAATCTTTCGGCGGAAACGACCATCCTTCCACATCGCCTGGCTTCGTCGGCCACGGTATGTGATAAGGATCAGGATGACTCGACAACGCCTTCGGCATAAAACCGAGCTCAACCATGGGACGCACATGCGCCGCCGCATAGGCATCGAAAATCTGATCGAGAATCGTCCAGCTGTAAACCGGATTGCCCTGTGCGTCTTCCGTGTACACGTTCGTCGAGCTCCATTTGAGCTCGGGTTTTCCGTCTCCGCTCGCCAGCAGAAAGTGCGTGCGGATGTTCACCGGAACAGGACTCAGAGCATGTAGCTCCCGAAGCAGCGCCTGGCCATTTTTCGTCGTTGTATAGTTCGATTCGTCATAGCCGAACCAGCTGTAAATCGGCGTGAACGTTCCTTCTGAGGTCAATAGATCCACATTCACCTGGACCCGCGTCTGCGCTCCGCAGATAAGCGGAAACAGAGCTGCGATAAAGAAAGAAATATAACGAGGTGTTCTCATCTCATTCTGTAAACGATCAAATCATACGGGGAACAGTGCGTGCGCTAACATGAATCGTACCCAATACCCTAAACACTCTGGATGGTGCAAGTGGCTAAGTCGATAAGGCGCATAGAAGCTATAGACTCCCACACCGCCGGCGAGCCAACCCGGCTGGCCCTTTCCGGCGGCCCCGATCTCGGCAATGGCCCCCTGGCCGACCGGCTGAAGCGTTTTCGCCTGGCACACGATTCCTTTCGCTCCACCGTCGTGAACGAGCCGCGCGGATCAGATGTTCTGGTGGGCGCGCTGCTGTGCGAACCATCGGATCCGGGCTGCGATGCGGGAGTCATCTTCTTCAACAATGTTGGCTATCTCGGCATGTGCGGTCACGGAACAATTGGTGTCGTCGTGAGCCTGGCTTATCTCGGAAGACTCCAGCCCGGAAGGCACCGCATTGAGACACCAGTCGGAGTGGTCAGTGCCACTCTGCACGAATCCGGTAAAGTCACCGTTGAAAACGTGCCGAGTTACCGCAGCCGGAAATCCGTCGCTGTAAACGTGCCCGGCTATGGCGAAGTACGCGGCGACGTTGCCTGGGGAGGCAACTGGTTTTACCTAGTAGAACAACACGAGCTGAGTCTCACGCTACCGCACGTTAAAGAGTTGACAGACTTCGCCTGCGCCGTGAAGAACGCCCTTGTGGCGAATGGCATCAGCGGAGACAACGGCGCCGAGGTCGACCACATCGAGCTTTTCGGGGCGCCGCAGAATGGCCATTCTGACAGCCGCAACTTCGTGCTCTGCCCGGGCAACGCATACGATCGCTCCCCCTGCGGCACAGGCACAAGCGCGAAGATGGCCTGCATGTACGCAGACGGTCAGCTGGCTCCCGGGCAAGCATGGCGACAGGAGGGCATCCTCGGCACAGTATTTGAAGGCAGCATTCAGGTCGAGAACGGCCTCATATTACCCAGCATCACCAGCACCGCTTACGTCACGGCTGAATCATCTCTGATTCTCGACGCAGACGACCCGTTTCGCCTGGGTATCGCGCCATGAATCACAGCTACGACGCAGTCGTCATCGGCGCAGGCATCGTAGGCGCCGCCTGTGCCTATGAACTTGCCCGCGAAGGCTTGCGCGTAGCCATCGTAGAACGCGACATCGTTGGCGGCGGAGCAACCGCCGCCGGTATGGGCCACATCGTCATCATGGACGACTCGCCCGGGCAGTTCGCACTCACACAATACTCACAATCGCTATGGAACGCGCTGTCCCCTTCCCTGCCCGCCGGTATCGAATATGACCGCTGCGGCACACTCTGGATCGCCGATGACGAAGAGGAAATGACCGAGGTGCGCCGCAAACACAGCGCGTATGCCTCCGCGAACGTGCCCACCGAAGTTCTGGACTGTCAGTCACTCGCGGAAGCAGAACCCAACCTCCGCAAGCCCTTGGCTGGAGCCTTGCACGTTCCTTCTGATGCCCTGCTCGATCCGGTACCCGCGGCAGCTTATCTGATCGGTTGCGCACTGCAACTGGGCGCAGAACTGATGTTGGGCAAAACAGTTGTCAGCGCGGCACAAGGCGAAATACTTCTGGACGACGGAACCGCAATCTCTGCAGCGCATATCGTTCACGCCACAGGCGCAGGCGCAACGTCGCTGCTACCGCACCTTCCCATCAGAAAACGGAAGGGCCATCTCGCCGTCACCAATCACTATCCCGGATTCGTGCGTCATCAGGTAGTCGAACTCGGCTATCTGAAGAGCGCGAATTCCGTCGACTCTGATTCGGTGGCCTTCAACGTGCAACCGCGGCGCAGCGGTCGACTGCTCATCGGCTCATCCCGCCAATACGGCGCAGAAGATTCCGCCGTTGACCCGGGTATTCTTGAGCGCATGCTGAAGCGCGCGAGTGAGTACATGCCTGCACTCGAGAATCTCCCAATCACTCGCGTCTGGACAGGCTTCCGCGCGGCAACCCCAGACAAACTTCCGCTCATCGGACCGACGGAAGACCCAACCGTCTTTCTCGCTACTGGACACGAAGGCCTCGGCATCACGACCTCGCTCGCAACAGCACGGCTTATAGCAGATTCTCTCCTCAAGCACGAGCCGGCCATTTCCATCGAACCCTATTTGCCAGCGCGCTTCGCCAGCGAGACGGACGCTGCCTGCATGCATCACGCTGGCGGCCCAAGCTAATACATACAGGAGATGCAATGAACTGGTTCGGCGTAATGCCCGCAATGACAACCGCTTTCGACGAGAACCTGAATATCGATCACGCTTTTATGGCCAGGCACGCCGCGTGGATGGTCGATAACGGCTGCACCGGATTGGTTGTGCTCGGCTCGCTGGGAGAAGCCGCAACACTTACATGCGTCGAAAAAGTGGCGGTTCTCAAAAACATCGTGGCAAACGCAAAGGACACGGTGCCGGTCGTCGCAGCCATCTCTGCGCTCTCGACATCAGAGGCCGTTTCCCTCGCAAAAGCCGCCGCCGATGCAGGTTGCTCGGGGCTGATGGTACTTCCGCCCTATGTCTACCGAGGCGACTGGCGCGAGATGAAGGCCCACGTCG
>Ga0206862_1148_pt1 | contig 17902 bp, 16 predicted proteins | sample Alteio_BWOrgCont_43_FD_152625 | JGI IMG/M metagenome (GOLD analysis project Ga0206862, IMG submission 152625) | Enriched cells from forest soil in Barre Woods Harvard Forest LTER site, Petersham, Massachusetts, United States -... | ecosystem: Environmental > Terrestrial > Soil > Temperate forest >... | reverse complement strand
TTCCGAATAGGCAGTTCACTCCCCCTTGACAAAATGCCTGCTTCCATTGCCCTTATCATATTTCTTTTACTGGTCGAGGCTATACAGGGCAAAACTGATATTCAAACATTGCTTAAAAAGCAACCTTTTTACTTGCGCTGGGGTACATATTACATATTGATAGCCGGCATTCTTTTATTCGGTGAGTTTGGCAGCAGAACCTTTATTTATTTCCAGTTTTAAATGAAACTAAGGCTTTTCATATTCAAGCTTCTGCTCTTTATACTACCGGTAGCCTCAATACTGCTTTATATCGAACACAGGCTGGCATCTATACCCAATTCATATAATACCAAACGCCACAATTTTGAACAGCAATCCGATTCAATTGAAGTAATTGTACTGGGCGCTTCACATGCTACATACGGCATAAACCCTGCTTACTTTTCGCATAAGGGCTTTAACCTGGCGGATATTTCGCAGGATATGTATTTCGATTCAGGATTGGTGATGAAATATTTACCAAAACTGCCCCGGCTAAGAATTGTTATAATTGATGCCGACTACATGACGCTTAATTATTCGCTCGATGTGAACCCGGTTGAAAACTGGAGAACGTCTTATTACTATAAATACTGGGGGATTAAAAGCGACAAGTGGCAACCATTCGACATGAATAATTATTCATTCATCTGGCTCTACTCCCGCCCTATTGTCGAAAAACTTGCCCGAAAAAGGTTCGATACCAGTTTCGTTAATAACATGGCGCCGAATGGGTGGATGAGGTACGACACCCTTCCAAATACAAACACCATTAACGATGAAACCGGGAAGAAAAGAGTAGACGTAATTAATAATTTAATAGCTATGACCAATATAGCGAAAGTGCATAATTGCATTAAAAACTTCGCCAATGCGCTTAAAGCAAGAAACATAAAAGTTGTACTTGTTTCATTTCCTGTTTATTCCACCTTCAGTAAGTTTTGCAACCCTGAATTAATAACTAAAAACAACCAGTTTATTGATACCCTTTGCAAGAACTATGGCTGTTATTATACCAACTACTTTACTGATGAAAGGTTTACCATTGGCGATTTTCACGATAACGACCACCTGAACTACCGTGGGGCCGAAAAATTAAGCAAACTGATTGACCAGGAAATAGTAAAGCCCTGGCTTACGCCACACCCAACCTTATAAAAGCCTTAGTATTCTCTATTACACCAGAAACGGTAAGCGGCCTTTTGTTCAAGGTGGGCGCTGCGTGTTTTGGTAAGATGAAATGACTGGAAGAACTCTTTATCCTCCGCAATACCAATTTTTATCTCTCTCCTCATTTGGTCCGATAACACAATAAGGCTAACCTCTTCCTTTTCATAAAAAGTGCACCAGTCGTGGAAATTGGCTTTAAGAATATGCCCGTTGATAGTTACAATTTCATCGCCTACACATAAGCCCGATTGTTCAGCCGGGGAACCGGGCGCAATAGAAGTAACCTTGTATCGAGATGCTTCTTCAGAAACTTTCATGCCCCAGTAACGCTCACAATGCCTTTTAGAGGGTGATGTATGCAGTTTCATACCGATATGTGCAAGGGCCTCTGAAAAAGGTTTTTCAAGATCAGCGGGCCTGTTAATGTAATTATCAAAAATATCAGCATACGATGTGCCCGACACTTCTTCCACCACTTTCTTATAATCTGCTTCACTATATGGCTTACCCTGTAATGCATAATCGTGGTAAAGGCTACGCATTACATCATCAAGCGACTTTTTATTATTCGAATGTTTCCTTATGAACATATCGGTAATAAATGCAAGTATTGAACCCTCGGTGTAAATAGACACCTTGCGACCGGGTATGCCTGTAACATATCCATCAAGCCATGTATCGAATGATGAATCGGCAACACTCAGGTTAAAGCGGCCAAAGTTGTCGAAGTGCTTCTGTACTTCGCGCTGTATGGCTTTCAGGTATTCAAATTCATTAAATACACCACCGCGGAACAACAGGTAATCGCCATAATAAGTTGTAATACCCTCGTAAACATAACCAAGGCGCGAATAGTTTTCTTTAGTATAATCATAAGGGTACATTTCAACCGGCCTTATGGTTTTAATATTCCAGCTATGAAAAAGTTCATGGCACGAAATACCAAGGAATTCATTGTATAGCTCTTCTTTCATCAGGTTATACGAAGGGCCCATAACTATTACTGTGGAACCCAAATGCTCTACACCATGATGGTATTTGTAAGGCAATATGTGAAACAGGAAATGGTATTCTTTTATCGGACAACCTTTCATTGTCATTACCATTTCGTTAATGAAAATAAAGAAGTCGTTTATTATTCTTGCCCAGTCAGGCTTGCATTCTCCCTGCATCCACAGATTGAACTCAATGCCATCCATTACAAAAATATTATGCTTTAACGTAGGGCTGGCTATAAGCGGGCTGTCGGCCAGTTCTTCAAAATTGGCTGCATGTAACACATGCCTGTGCATTTTACCCTCCTGCTTAGGCTTACCCTTTTTCATGGCAGTGGCTATCCTGTACTTCTCGGGTAATACTATTTCCATCTCCAGCGCTTCATGCATCCTTTCGGGCACATACATGCTGCAGTTTACCGGGTTCATATATAGCTGCTGGTCGTCGAGGTAAGTTGAACCCGCGTTAAGGTCAGCGGCATAATAACTGTACTTTACATGCAGCTCACGTGCGCCCTTCGATTCTACTTCCCAAATGTCCTTGGTAATCTTGCGGAATTTTAAGGGCTTGCCGTTTTCATCGTATGCGTTCCATGCCCTTATGTTTTTGGTAAAGTTGCCCAATTCATAGCGTCCGGGTCTCCATGCAGCCGCCTGTACCCTTATAGTATTTCCCGGTGCAGGAATGACTATTTCAATATCTATAAAATGCTGATGATGAGTGCCGTACGAAACTATATACTTCATAAATCGCTCTGTGGATTACAAATATACGTTGAAATTATTAATCTGATTGTTAGAAGTTTCTAATAATCATCAACGATAATGTTTAATTACAGATTAACCCTTACAGGAGTTATTATATTTGCACGTCTACTTAATTACAAACATATTAATCCAAACCCTTATTTATGGCATTTAATGTTGGCGACAAAGCAGAAATGAAGCGGAAATTTTCAGCTGAGGAGGTTGACTTATTCGCGGTACTTTCAGAAGATAAAAACCCTATTCACCTCGATGAAGCGTATAGCGCTACAACAATGTTCAAGAAAAGGATTGTACATGGGTCTTTTGTAGGCAGCATGATTTCTGCCATATTAGGCAATACATTGCCTGGCCATGGTTCTATCTATTTATCGCAAACAATGAACTTTAAGAAACCGGTTTACCTGGAAGACGAGGTTACATGTATAGTTGAAGTTAAAGAGCTTATAGCCGATAAATCAATTTATAAATTGAGCACCAACTGCTATAACCATGCTAACGAAATGGTTGTTGAGGGCAATGCGGTTATTTTATTTAAGCCGAATGCTTAGTAACCTATATTAACACCATAGATTCATACTATAATTAGCATCCCTTGTCTTAATACTTAATACCCTATACTCAATACTATTTTTACTATTTTCGCAACCGAACAATTTATATGTAAATATGAGCTACGATTTGATAGTAATAGGCAGCGGCCCGGGCGGATACGTGGCGGCTATAAGGGCATCGCAACTGGGCATGAAAGTTGCCATAGTAGAACGCTCTGAACTGGGCGGTATATGCCTTAACTGGGGCTGTATACCTACCAAAGCCTTGTTAAAAAGCGCGCAGGTATTCGAATACCTGTCCCATGCTGCAGATTATGGTATAACTGTAAAGGGTGGCGAGGCCGATTTCCCTGCCGTTATAAAGCGCAGCCGTAACGTGGCCGATGGCATGAGCAAGGGCGTACAGTTCTTAATGAAGAAAAACAGGATTGAGGTTATAAAGGGCTCAGGCAAGCTGAAAGCCGGTAAAAAGGTTGAGGTTACCGATGGTGGCAAGGCAACCGACTATGAAGCTAAAAACATTATTGTGGCTGTTGGCGCCCGTTCACGCGAATTGCCCCATTTAAAAATAGATGGAAAGAAAATCATAGGCTACCGTGAGGCATTGGTATTGCCTCAGGCTCCCAAGACCATGGTAATTATAGGCTCAGGTGCAATAGGCTCTGAGTTTGCATACTTCTATGCTACTATGGGTACCAAGGTAACATTGGTGGAAATGCTGCCCAATATTGTACCCGTGGAAGACGAAGAAGTATCGAAACAACTGGCTAAGTCGTTTGGCAAAGTAGGTATTACCGTAATGACCGAAGCATCGGTTGAGAGTGTTGATACCAAAGGCGCAAACTGCAAGGTTACCATAAAGAGCAAAACCGGCACAGCCACAGTTGAGTGTGATGTAGTGCTTTCTGCTGTGGGCATTGCGGCTAACCTTGAAAACGTTGGCCTTGAAGATGTGGGCGTAATTACCGATAAAGGCAAGATTAAAGTAAACGAATACTACCAGACCAACATACCGGGCATACATGCTATTGGCGACTGTGTTGGCGGACAAGCCCTGGCACACGTGGCCAGCGCCGAAGGAATTATTTGCGTTGAAAAAATGGCAGGGCAAAACCCTGAACCGCTCGATTATAATAACATCCCCGGCTGTACCTATTGCCAGCCCGAAATTGCATCGGTAGGCTATACCGAAAAAGCAGCTAAGGAAGCAGGCCATGAATTAAAAATCGGCAAGTTCCCCTTCACGGCTTCGGGTAAGGCCAGTGCTGCCGGAGCAAAAGATGGCTTTGTGAAACTGATATTCGATGCCAAGTATGGTGAATTGCTGGGCGCACACATGATTGGGTACAATGTAACTGAAATGATTGCCGAAATAGTGGTAGCACGCAAACTGGAAACTACGGGCCATGAGCTGATAAAATCGGTTCACCCGCACCCAACCATGAGCGAAGCAATTATGGAGGCCGCTGCCGCCGCATACGGAGAAGTAATACACCTGTAACACCTTGCGCAAAACTCTGGTAATATTTTCGCTGGTAGCAGCATGTGGCCTAACCCTGAAGGCGCAAACGAACACAGTGCAACTACAAAAAGTAATTGCGCTGAAAAGCGCCGGCAAGTGCAAAGATGCCCTTCCTATTATCCAGGCTTTATTACAGCAGGATTCCAACAACGTTAAGTACCTTGCTTACACATCATCAATTTTAGCAAAGGTGTGGCACGATAAGGAACTGGATGAAAAGGAATGTACACCTTACTATAACCAGGCTTTGTACCTTGCACAAAAAGCCCTGAAGAAGGACAGCAACGAAGCCGAGGCCCAATTTGCTTTCGCATTTGCAATTGGTGTGCTGAATGAATATGCAAGCCACAAGCAGCAGATAAGCAATTCGAAGATAATGAAAGACGCCCTTGATAAATGCCTTAAGCTCGACCCTCATCATGGCGGGGCTTACCACTTGCTGGGCCGTTGGTACGATAAGCTTGCAGGCTTCAATGGTTTTGAAAAATTTATGGTAAAAACCCTGTTCGGTTCGTCGTTGCCCGATGTAACCTACCAGGATGCCGTGAATGCTTATATAAAAGCCATTAAAGAAGAACCCGATAACCTGATTCACATGTACGAACTGGGTAACACCTATTATGAAATGGACAAATATTCCGATGCAAAAGCATGGCTTAATGTAGCCATTAACAATACCACCTACCAGGGCGATGATACAGAGCAGGTAAAAGATAAGTGCAAAAAGCTGCTCGCGAAAATGAACTAGCCCATGTCGTGGATAGGAGCTACTGTTTATAAAATACGAAGCAGAATAAAGCAATCTGCCGCCGAAAGGCAATTCAGAAAAAACATAGAAAAGTATCCTCCTATTATAGTTTACCAAATGGGTAAGGTAGGCTCAACATCCATTTACAATTCCTTAAAAACCGCCTATAAAGACGAGGTTTTACACAAGCACACGCTGCATAAAAAAGAAGACTGGAAATCGGCAATGGTGCTCGAACATGTGCTGGCACATAAATTACCTCTAAAGCTTATATCCCTTGTTCGGGAGCCTGTAAGCAGGAATATTTCATCTTTCTTTCAAAATTTTGAAAAAGTGACGGGCATAGCGCCAAACAAGTCGGTATTTACAACTGAAGAACTTACTCAGTTTATTTTAACCAGCGACAAATTTGATACAAATGCTCCATTAACATGGTTCAATGAAAATCCTTTAAAAGATTTTGGAATTGATGTTTATTCCCATCCCTTCCCAAAAGAAGAAGGGTGGACAATTATAAAAACGCAAGGCAATACCGAACTGCTTTTAATGAAAGCTGAAATAAGCGACACAAAAAAAGAATTGCTGATACGCGATTTTACCGGGTTGCCTGCCTTCAGGCTTGTTTCATCGAATATTGGTGAAGGCAAAGATTATGCGGAATTATACACCAAACTGAAAAAGGAAATTAGGTTGCCTGCCGACTACCTTGACATATTTTACTCCTCACCGGCTGTACAACATTTTTATTCGGAAAGTGAATTGGAAGAAGCAAGAAAAAAGTGGAATAAACGGTAATTCCCCTGTTCATTCATCGTCTTTTATCTAACTTTGTTACCAATGGCAAACGGCGAACCAACCCATTTACATAAAGAAGAGGCCTGGGACCTGGTAGTAGCATCGAAGAAAAAACTATTCGATGTGAACCTGAAAGATATCTGGGACTACCGCTATCTCATAGCCATGTTTGTCCGTCGCGATTTTGTTTCATTGTATAAGCAAACCATACTAGGTCCTTTATGGCTATTAATTCAACCACTGCTTACCACTATTATCTTTCTTTTTATATTCTCTAATATAGCGCATATATCTACCGACGGCATACATGGTACTTTGTTCTATTTATCGGGCCTTACTGTATGGAACTATTTTGCAACCTGCTTGAATAAAACAGCGGGTACTTTCACCAATAATTCTAACCTGTTTGGCAAAGTTTATTTCCCCCGCCTCACCTTGCCTATATCAATAATAATCAGTGGCATGTTTACTTTCTTTATACAGTTTGTGCTTTTCATTCTTGTACTTATCTACTTTATTTTATTCAAGCAACAGGCTTTTACTTTCAGCCCTTACCTGCTGCTTATACCTTACCTGGTTGTTTTAATGGGTTTTCTGGGCCTTGGCCTTGGCATTATTATTTCATCGCTCACCATTAAATACAGAGACTTGAGTTACCTCATCACTTTCGGGGTACAATTACTCATGTTCTTCTCTCCGGTTATTATTCCGCTTTCCATTGTGTCAGGAACAAAGAAAATTCTCTTTGAATTGAACCCGATGTCATCCATAATTGAAAGCTTCAGGTATGCTTTTTTCCCTGTAGGAAATTTTAATTGGAGCCTGCTTTTATATACCAGTGCATTTGTTTTAGCGGTATTGGTAGCAGGTATTTTAATTTTCAACCGAACAGAGCGCAACTTTACGGATACTGTTTAACGAACAACATGGGAGAAACAGTTATACGAATAGAGAATATAAGTAAGCAATACCGCCTGGGTGTTATTGGCACAGGTACCCTAACGCATGACTTGCGCAGATGGTGGCACGTGACAAGAGGCAAGGAAGACCCATACTTACGCATAGGCTCCAAAACAGCAAGTACACTACCGGCAGATAGCGAATACATATATGCATTGAAAAACATAAACATGTCGGTTGGAAAGGGGGAAGTAGTTGGTATTATAGGAAGAAATGGTGCAGGTAAATCAACTTTACTGAAAATACTTTCGCGAATAACAAGCCCGACAACCGGGCAATTTAAAGTGAAAGGCCGCATTGCCAGCTTACTGGAAGTAGGTACAGGTTTCCACCCCGATTTAACGGGCAGGGAAAACATTTTTCTGAACGGGGCTATACTGGGAATGACAAAAAAAGAAATCATCACAAAGTTTGACGAAATAGTTTCATTCTCGGGCGTAGAAAGATATATAGACACACCTGTAAAACGTTATTCCTCGGGTATGTATGTGCGCCTTGCTTTTGCAGTTGCCGCGCACCTTGAGCCTGAAATATTAATTATCGATGAAGTGCTTGCGGTTGGCGATGCGGAGTTCCAGAAAAAATGCCTTGGTAAAATGAAGGACGTAGCCGGCGAGGGCAGAACGATACTATTTGTAAGCCATAATATGGCGGCTGTAAAATCATTGTGTACATCTGCCATATTACTTGAATCGGGTGAAATAGTTGCCAATGGAAATGTTGATTCAGTACTTGAAAAATACCTGGCCTCATCAGAAGCAAACGAAACTACAAGGGAAGTAAGCTGGAACGGGAATAATGCACCGGGTAATGAAGAATTCAGGCTTCTCGGTATAAAAACAAAAAATGAAAAAGGGGAAATCCAAAATACATTCTATTCATCAAACGACATAGTTCTTGAATTCAACTACAAGCTCACAACACAACTTATTGGCCTGCGCATTGTATTACAGGTAAAAGACCATTTTGAAACGCTGGCATTTGCAAGTACAAACCAGCTGACCGACACAGATGTAAAACAAGCCGGTACATATATTTCTACCTGTGTAATACCGGGAAACCTATTAAATCGGGGAAAGTATACTATTATGGTCAGCGCCGATATTGCAAACCAAAGAAATCTGGTGAAGCCATTTACGGCATTATCATTCGATGTAATACTAATGGGCAATAATGGTTCATTCCAGGAAAACTGGCCGGGCATTGTGGCTCCGTTACTAGAGTGGAAAACCACCAAGCAATAATTGGACTATTATTTAATAGGTAACCCATTCCATACCCGGCAAATGCTTGTGATATTGGGTGCATTTATAAGTAACATTAATTCGCATATCGGGATTATGCAACAAATCACTCCTCAGTAAGTACATATTCAGGTTACCATTCTGAAATATTACCCTGTAACCACATTCCTCTGCCAGCTTCTTTCCTGCCTTAAAGCTAAAACCATAATAATCATTTTTACCCCATGAATGTTCAGGATTATATTTCATAACCCTGCTTTCATTCGCAGGAATTGTTCCGTTAAATTCAGCTATAATAAGCCTCGGGCTGTATTTCTTCAATAATTCTTTCAGCACCCAAAAGTCGTTACCGTCAATATCAATTGACAACAAATCGAATTGATGAGGTACATTGTACTTTTCAAATAAATTGCAGATATTTTCAGCCGTAATAAATTCTTTCTTCACTTCATTATTACCCTTATTATCTCCATCCATCATCAAACCTGTCCAGTTATATTCCTCCTTCAGAAGGCGCGTGTTCGATAATTTATGCCCGTCGCCCGCCCCGAAATCAACATAGTATTTATTGGTGGTCCCTATGTTTTGTAAAATAAAATTGAGATAACTTTCCTCACCATATTGAGAATACTTCTTTTCAGGCTTCACATTCTTTAATTTCTTTACCCATCTGTCTTCGCTATTATTAAATGGCATGATTTTGTTAATTGCATTAACCAAACCCTTTGTTTTTCCATTCTGCTTTAACTTTTCTTTATTGGGCACTATAAAAACACACCCTCTTTTTGCCCCGGCGGCCTGCGTATTATAGTAATATGTATAATTACCGGCTCCGTAAATGGTATCCACTTTATCTTTTATCCAATCCCATTCATAAATTATACCCTGGTCTGGGTACTTATCATACCCGAACTCAGGCCTGTCGGGCACTTTAAAATCATGAATAACAAGAATGGGGAACTTTTTTGACTCTCTTATTGCCTCTAATTCCCGCAGAACAGGATTATCGTACCAATGCGCGTCAAGAAACACTATAAACACCCCATTTACTTTGTTAATAACTTTTTTAAGCAGCTTGGCCGAATTGCCCTGATACAGAACAATGTTACTCAGCCCTTTAAGGTTCTCTTTGGCTTTATTATAATTAGTTTCCTTGAGCTCAATGGAATACACTTTAGCAAAATTAGCGCCCAGCCATTTTGTAGTAACGCCTTGATAAGCACCTGTTTCTATGGCACAATTAACAAAAAAAGTATCCCTTATCCTTATAAACTCGCTTTCAAGAAAAGTATCCTCATTAAAAGGGCCATTTTTATTTTTCATAACCTTTAATTAACGTTGTAAAAATATTCCTTTTTTTGGAAGGTTTTGAGGTATTAATTAACAGTCGGCAGAAATATGTAACTTATATGTCAATATGCCGTAAAACGGGATTAATTACTATATTTGCCATGTAAATCTAATAACTCCTTTTCATGAAAAAGTTTATCTTATTTGCCCTGTTAGCATTGCCTTTTGCAGGAAAATGTTTTACATATACCTCAAAAGCCACCGGTAACTGGGATGCCGCTACTTCATGGAGCTCTTCCGATGGCGGCACTACCTGGCCCAAAACAGGTGATAATGCAACGATTCAGGCGGGAAATACTATAACCTTACCTGTTTCCGGTTCAAGCGTAGACCATGTTAATAATCTTATAGTAAATGGAACTATCAGTAATGGAGGGCACCAACTCTGGATCAGCGGTTTACTGACAAATGCAGGTACTATTAGTTCATCAGGAAACTTTGTATTTACTGCCGCCAATGCTACAGTTGTAACAGGAGCAGGTAGTTGGGCATCCTTTACGGGAATTGTTTACTTCACTGCATCAAATGAATCTATTGCTTCATCATGTAATATTGTAGCGAACCAGGCAATTTTAAATATATTAACCAACCTGGCAAGGGTAAGTGTTATTAATAATGGCACAGTTTCTGTTACACGCGTAAGAAACAATTCAACGATGAAATCCTCTTGCTGGACCAATGCAGCCAACGCTACATTGACAGTAAAAACCGCTTCGATTAATGAAGCCAATGATACCCTGATAGCAAGCGCCGCCGGAAATACCGTTATTTATGCAGGTACAGGGTATACTCTGACAAAGCCTTTAAACAGCACTTACTATAACCTTACAGGCTCTACTACCAGCACACTAACAATGCCGGCATCTTTAATTATTACTAATAACCTGCTGGTTACTAATGGTACGTTTGATGCTACAGCTACAAACTATAACCTTACCGTAGGCGGAAATATAACAAACAATAAGGCATTGAATAACCGCAGCAACACAGTAACCTTAAATGGCTCGGGTGTGCAGACTATAAGTGGTACCGGAACGCTTACTTTTTACAACCTTACTGAAAATGGTACAGGTACAGGTACTTTAGGAAAGACAATAACCATTTCTAAGAACTTTACCATTACCACCGGAACTTTTGACTGCCAGGCTTACCAGATTGTTGGTAATTCAACAGGTACACTGACTATGGCGTCAGGAACAACGTTCAAACTTGGTACCACTGCATCTATAGCTAATGTTCTATTCCCTACAAACTATACTGCTGCACATATAACCCTTAACTCGGCTAGTACAGTTGAATACCTGGCTAATCAATCGGCACAGGTAATTTCTGTAACACCACCTTCTTATGGCAACCTTTTAATAGATGCGGGCTCAGCTACTGCTAAGCCGCTTGGAGGCAATCTAATAGTAACAGGTAACTTAACCGTTAATGCAAACCCCATTCTTAGTGCAGGCTCTGACAATGTTACTGTAACAGGTAATGCTACCATAACCGGGGGAGCTACATTTACTTCAGGCAACTTTACTGTTGGAGGTAATGTTACTACAGGCTCATTAACTGTTGCTACAGGTACAACATCAATTACAGGTACTTTGAACAATAGCGGCACTATTACTTATTCAGGTGCAGGAACGTTAAGTGTTACCGGAGCAACAACCAATACTTCTACTATAAGTATGGGAACAGGTACTTTTAATGAAACCGGGGCTATTACCAATAGCGGAACTTTATCATTCACAACTGGCCCATTGAACATTAAGGGCAACTTTACGAATAACAGCACATTTACTGCCGGAACAGGCAATGTAACCTTTAACGGCGCCTCAACACAAAGCGTTGGCGGTTCAGCAGCAACAGCGTTTTATGATGTTACAGTAAATGGTTCAGGTATTAAATTAACAAACAATTCATTAAGCGTTACCGATGCTATTACGCCTACAAGCGGTACAGTTTCGGCCAATGCGGGCGATACACTGCTTATGGTTGCTAACGCCGGATCAACGGCGAGGATTGGCGTGGTAGGCGGATCTATTACAGCCGTTTTCAAAATGCAGCAATATATTAACAGGACAACAGCTGAATATGGCTATTGGGCATCACCCGCACAAAGTGAAACCGTTGGCGATTTAAATAACAACCGTAGCCCTAAGTTTTATATGAGCGGCGTTGGCGGGCCCGATGGCAAAGCCGGCAGCTTTGTTTCCGTTGAAAAATATGTTGAACCTGCTGCTACCTATTCCTTAATTACCAAATATGTGACACCAGGTATTAATTATGTATTTAAACCTGCTGAAGGGCTTTTAATATGGATTGGTAACTCGGAAAGTGGCATGTCTCCTTCGGTATTTCATAGTAATGGTGTACCTACTTATGGCAATGTAAACTTTGCTGTAACCTACACGGCTTCTGCCGGAAGCTATGCAGGACATATGCTAGTAGGCAATCCGTATGATTCACCTCTTAGCTGGGCAAGTTTTTACGCTGCCAATAGCAGCTTAATGGCTTCCAATTCATTCTACATACTTGAACAAAGTGGATCAAGCCAGGCATTTACATCGGGCAGCATAGCCGATAACCAGGGCTTTAACTGCGACGTTAACGCTAATGGCACCCTGCATTTCACCGAAGCGCAGAAAACAGCTACCCCCGGTAGTTTCTTAAGGCCCTTAAGGCCTGAAGATGCAGACGGCGACCCTACCCATACTGCTAATGGTATAACCTTAACGCTAGCCAATGATGCCAACGATTATTCATGCCCAACAACAGTAATATTCGGTTCACAATACGAAAACGGATATAATGGCATGGAAGACGCGATTTATTATGAAAGCCCTATCGATGACGTTCCGCAATTATTTACCACGGAAAAAATTTCGGGTAACCACCTTATTGTTAACAGAATGCCTGACAATAGCGATGTGGTTGAATTACCCCTTACCGGCGTTTGTAAAGTAGCAGCCAATTACTCTATGACTATAAGCGGCCTCGACAAATTTACTTCATACCAATGCGTAAGCCTTGTTGATGGTACTACAGGCGCTATTCTGAATAACTTTAATACTAACCCTACATATACCTTTGTAGCATCGGCCGATAACGAAAGCCACAGTTTTGTATTAAGGTTTACCAAAACATCAGGCGCCTGCGAACAACCTGCAGGTATTGCTTCCATACCGGCTTCTACCGATAATATTACCATAGTACCTTCACAACAAGGCGCTACCGTTAATTTCTACCTGTCTCAGCCGCAACAAGCAACTATTTCGGTATACAACATGCTGGGCGAAAAAGTTAGCCAGGATATACAAACCCAGGCCTATAATAACCAGGTGCAGTTGCAACTTGCCAGCGGCCAGTTATATATTGTAAGGGTTCAAACGGCCAACGGTGCAACCATTAAAAAGCTTTATCATTAAAAATTCACATACCTTTGCAGGTAATAATTCAACTATGAAAAACAAAATAAAGGGATACTTCCTGGTATTGTGCGCAGTGTTATGCGCAACGGCGGCATTCTCCCAATTGCCTCCTCCTCCTCCTCCTCCTCCATGCTGGCCTCCGCCATGCAATGTTCCGGTTAATAACGGATCGATTATTTTAATAACCGGCGGATTTTTACTGGGCGCTCTTGCTTTTTATAAGTCATGGAAGAAAAGTCTTTAAAGGAATACCTGCAAAGACTTATGATTGAACTTATTTTCAGCTATACCTCTATACCAGTTTATAGTTAATGGAACCTCAGGTAAAACCCGGTGGGGGTGGCGTTTTAGATTCGGGAGAGATTAAATCTATCCTTCGTATCGCCGCCAAAAACTGGTGGATATTCTTTTCTATTATTGCCATATCGTATGCAATAGGCTATTACTATGCCTATACCCTGCCCGATGTTTACGCCGCTCAAACCCAGCTTCTTTTAAAATCAAACGACCAGGACAACCCCTCGAGCCTTATTGGCGGAAGTGGAGCCATGGGAGCGCTTAGCGGCTTTTCAGGGTACATGAATATGATAAACACCGCTACCGAAACCATAGTAATTCAATCGCATGACCTGATTCGAAGCGTGGTGGAAAAGCTAAACATAAACGTATCGTACTTTATAGATGGCCGGTTGCGGAAAACAGAGGTATTCGGCTCCTTACCTTTTAAAGTAACACCCTATTTTCTTAATAATGAACTTTATGAACAGGAAATAAGGCTCAATATTATTGACCGGTATCATTTCCGTATTACCTATACCAAGGGAGACAATACCATGTCGCAAGACGGCGCTTTTGGCGACGATTTTATAAATACCGACATGAAACTTCATATTGCCAGCACGGGCGCTCTGAACATGAACCAGAGTTCCATTGACAAAATGAAGGAAATTAACTACCTGTTCAGGATACACAGAACAGAATACCTGGTAAGCACATATAGCAGCGCCATGTCCGTAACAAACCCTGAATACACCAATGTGCTCGATATTTCTGTGAAAGATATTATCCCCAGCCGCGCCATTGCATTCCTCGATACCCTTAACAACCTTTACATAAACAATACGGTTCAAACCCAAGTAAGAATAAATACCAATACACTTAACTATATTGATAAGGAAATGGGCGAGGTTACCGATATACTTGACACCATAGAAATTTCGATGGAAAAGTATAAGGAAAAACGGGACATACTTGATATTGACAAGGAAGAGGATGACTATTTTCAAAGTTACGATAACCTGAATGATGATAAAGCGGCCGCCCAGCTGGAACTGCAGGCGCTGAATGACCTTGAACAGTATATTATTGAAGATAAGGACCCTGAATTCTTGCCGCCTTCTGTTTATGTTAATACCGACGATGATTTCCTTACTGAAAGCACAACAGAACTTTATTCAACCCAGCTCAAAATTATTGAAGCGCATAATAATAATACAGAAGAAAACCCCAGCATTTCGGATGCCAAGAACAAGATAAAACTGATGAAGAAAGACCTTCTTACCTATATCAGTAATTCAAGGAAGGCATACAACGATAAGCTGGCAAGCATCGATTCATCTATTAACAGCTCAATAAAAGACATACGCACCATACCTGAAAAAGAAAGAGGCCTGATGAATATACAAAGGCAGGAAGATGTAAACGAGGACCTTTATGAATTCCTGTTGCAGCAGCGTGCCACAACCATTATTGCAAAAGCGGCTATCATTCCCGAATCGAGAGTGCTTGATGAGGCAAGGTCGCTTGGCGTGGTAGAACCGAACAGGAAAAAAGTATACATAGCGGCAGTGGGTATAGGGGCGGTAATAGCGCTGATTATAATATTTATAAGGTTGCTTTTCTTCGACCGTATAGAAAACATACAGGAGCTGAAAGCAAAAACCACATTGCCTGTGCTGGGTGAAATTTTATCGGCCCCGCTTACGGGCGACCTTACATTTGCTGTGGAAGATAACCCTAAATCGCCGCTTACAGAGTCTTTCCGAACACTGAGGACCAATTTGCAGTACATGGCCAGTGATATTAAATCAAAGGTTGTTCTCTTTACATCAAACGGCCCTTCGGAAGGAAAAACATTCTGCTCATTGAACATGGGCGCTATACTTGCAAAAGCCGACAAGAAAGTATTAGTACTTGAGTTTGACTTGCATAAGCCACGTATTCATAAAGTGCTTAATATGTCGCCCGATGTGGGGTTAAGTACAGTTATTATAGGTAAAACACCGGTACGCGATGCTATTGTGCCAAGCCCTATACATGGACTTGATATAATACTTTGCGGACCTGTACCGCCTAACTCATCAGAGCTTGTGCTTTCGGAGAAAATAAAAGACATTATTCAGTTCGGCAGGGAAAATTACGACTATGTAATTATAGATACTCCTCCTCTGGGCTTTATTTCCGACGCGCTTATTCTCATGAATCATTCCGACATTAACCTTTTCGTGCTGAATACCAAATTTGCTTATAAAGAAGCTATCGACTACGTGCAGGAAATTGTTTACAGCAACAAAATCAAAAACTTTGGTTTTGTACTGAACAATGTAAAACGCAAAAAGTCGAGATACTACTATAACCGTTATGGCTACTATGGTGGTTACGGTTATGGCTATGGAGGATATGGCGGCTACGGAAGCTGATACTAGCTCCCCTGTATATTTAAACGGCTATAAATTATTGCATGCTCTCTTCATTAACTACCCTGCTGAAGAAACCACTTTACCGCTTCCTGCTGGCAGCGCTGCTGTTCTATATAGCGTGGTACTGCATTTATGAATTATGGCTTCACCCGGTTGACAGGTTCGATGTTTGGGTAATAAGTAAAACTACGGGAAGCGCCGCGCACATATTACGCTGGATGGGGTTTTCCATATTCACCAAATCGGCAAGGCTTGTAGGTATTGACGGTACACCCGGTCTGTGGATGGGTGATAACTGCGATAGTATAGAATTATGGGCCATTTTTACAGGCTTTATCCTTGCGTTCCCAGGCCGGTGGAAACATAAACTATGGTACATACCCATGGGAATAGTTTTGATTTTTGCATTAAACGTTTTAAGGGTGGTTGGGCTTGCCATAGTTCAAAAGAATGTTTCAGAAAAATGGCTGGAGTTTAACCATACCTACACCTTTACTATTATAGTTTACGCTTTTATTTTTGGCCTATGGCTCATATGGGTGAATAAAATAGCCGGGAAAAAACTTTTTAAAAGCAAGGAGGCCCATGAGTAAAATATCGCCCCTCAGGGTCATTAAATTCATTCTGCTGGCTATTCTTTTCTTCTTCCTGGGCTATTACCGCAATAATGTTTTTGTATCTATTAACGAGCGCATGGCATGCCTTTACTGGCATACAGCCTATCCGCCGTTAAAGGGACCATTGGCTCTTTTTGAATCCTGTACCTACGACACGCTGATAACTATAAAATGGCTGCTTACATTTGGCTTTACCCTTGTATTTACATTACTTTCTATTTATACGCTAAATGCTGTATTTAAAAGCCGTATGTACACTCAATTGTGCATTGTGGTATATGCAGGCCTTTTTGCCGTTTCGCTATTGTTTATGGTTGCCGACAAACTGATACCCGGCTTTAATGTACACGGATACAATATATCCCGCAACCTTATGCACCTGGCACAATCTCCGGTGCTTACTTTTGTGCTGTTACTGGGTATTTATTTCTACAGGAAACAACAATAACATACTTTACAAAAGTATACCTGCCCGTGTTTACTTTTTTTGTACTTTTGACCAATTTCCTTAAAAGGTCAAATGGCAGAGAAAGAAGAAAGAACGGAAATAGCCCCTGAAAAGCTGTCGAAAATACTGCACAGGTATATTGCTTAAGCGTGTATATCCTAAGGCTGCATCTACGTTAGGCATAATAAGGTCCTTCACTTCATTCATGGAAGCCTGCGCCTGTTTTACCTGCGCAGTTGAATATTCCAGCACATGGCTATGTTTAATCCCCATAGATATGGCGCTGTCGAGGCTGAGGTAACGTGCTTTAGCTGTATCTCCTGCTATTGCAAAGCGTACCTGCATAAACAATGCGAGCGCCACGATGCAACATACATGTAATTTTCTAAGGGGTAGTAAACTCATACTTTCTCTATACTTTTTAAAAATATTTTGGTGAAAAACAGGTATTCATGCTTAATTTCCTGGTCAATATTACCACTTTCCCACAAATCTTTATTGCCTAATGCGTATAATCGTAACGAACGCAGGTTGTGAGCAAAAAAAGACGCATACTCATCGAAGTTTACTTTAATAATTTCTCCCTTCTCGT
>Ga0206862_1147_pt1 | contig 17911 bp, 6 predicted proteins | sample Alteio_BWOrgCont_43_FD_152625 | JGI IMG/M metagenome (GOLD analysis project Ga0206862, IMG submission 152625) | Enriched cells from forest soil in Barre Woods Harvard Forest LTER site, Petersham, Massachusetts, United States -... | ecosystem: Environmental > Terrestrial > Soil > Temperate forest > O... | reverse complement strand
GTCTCGGCCTGCCTCGACAACAAACGACACCGATTCTGTCGCCGTTTCACGGCTCATCTCTTAGATCATTATATACCCCAGGCTTACGCCTGGGGCTACATGCTTTCACGGCTTCGCCGTTTTAGAATGCGATGTGTTAAGCAGCGAAGCTGCGGTAGCATGTAGCCCAGGCGTAAGCCAAGGCTCGGCCTAGCCCCTTTCATTTGGTACAGCTGTTTGTATGGGGTTATGAATTATATTCAGGCCGAAGGCCTGAAAATAAGCGGCGACAAGTCGCCGCACTCCAAAAACAGGCGCAGGCTCATTTTTTCACAGCCTCAGACGGCCTTGATGAACTGGACGGAATGGACTTTTTCATCACGATAATTAATGAATTAACTTATATGGTTATTTCTGTGTTATCAATGTCCACCTAGTCCACTTCGTCCACCTAGTCCACTTCGTCCACTTTCGCCGAACTTGCTCATCTTGTTATTTTTTTATCTTTGCTCAAAACTATTTTTCTCTTAACAAACATTTTACTATCAGTTTTATAAAAAAAATGTTATTATGCATTAAATTATAAAATTTAATTAAGTCAATAAACATTGTAAGTCTTCAGGTTCGATAAAAATCTATAATTTATGAATTGCTGGAAAGTATGTTAATAACCTCATTTCAAATTCTAAAATATCTTGCTGATAATAAACGGCCCGATTTTCCTCTGCAACAAGAGATCGATCGCCTTCTCATTCCTCTTTTCAATCAACCCCTTTTAGTTGAAAAACAATCTTTGATTGGTCGCATTTTGATTTTAGGAACGAAGCACCAGCCCAAAAAGCAGAGCATGCAAGCCATGCGAACAAAAGAGATTGTGATTGGGGCTTTCGAACACTATCGAAATGTAGCAAAAAATAAAGGACATCATAGAACGGCAGTCCTTCTCCCCCTCAATTTTCAAATCGCTTTGAATGGATTAAAAAATGAAATCGCTGCTGATCAGCCAACTGAAATTCATCGTGAGTTAAGGATAGTCAAAGAGGAACAGGAGGTGTTGATTGAAACGAAAAGAAGGAATCTATTCGACAAATTAACTCCTTTACTAACCCCATTTAGAGAGAGTGCGAACGAGGCCGCTATTCGATTTAAACAGCTCTTTAATGAATCATCCGATGAGAAGTCAACTTTAACCTTATTTAAAAATTTTATTGCAAACTTACCTCAGGAAACAATCAGAGAATATGAAAGAGAATCCGCCTATCTAGAAGATGCCCTTTCAACATCACGGGTATTTGAAAAATCCATTCTGAGCACATATAAAAAAACAGACAGAGAGGACAAATATGCTGACAAGGCAGGGCGAGTTGTCGACGAATTATCACGACTTCAGCCAGGAGAACGGTGGCTCTATTGCGGTCAATTTTTTGACACATTGGTTTCCATAGACGATTTCTATCGCCTTTATAGAAAGTCACCGCAAGGATTAAAAGCATTTCTTTCAGAGGCAACTCGAAAGCAGATTGAAAAGAACGAGACTCTTGATGCTATGCTGGAGGAGCTTTTGGGAAATTATTGGCAGAGTCATTTAGATCCTCTCATCGCAAACCTAGATTCGATTAATCCCATAAAAATTGTGCAGGAAGTCATTTCTCCCTTATTGACACAAGCGGAAGAGCATTTGAAAAAGATGGATGTAAAAATTGCAGATCAAGTTAAGACAGCCTTTATCACCACTCTGCAACAAGAAATAGAGATGAGTGCAGGCGATAGAGAATGGTTGCAGCTGGTCCATCGTTTGTTTCAAGCGACAGGCATGGATCCTGCGAAGCGAAAAGAGGAACTCTACCCTCTCGTATTGGATCTGTTTAAGAAGATTTTAGAAAAAACGAGACCCCATTTTGCTCAAATGACTGATTCTCTTCAAGCAGCCATTCCTCTCTCATTACAAAATACATTTGATTTGCATTTTGGACGGTCTTTTTTCTGGTTTGAATGCGTGAAACAGGAGAATGGCGCGTTTACAATTAGCATCTATTCCACAGGAAAACTTGAACGAATTTTAGATCAGTCCGGCCAAGGCGAACCCTCCATTTGCTGGCCTTATATCTTGAAGAATGTTCCTGAAGAAAGACTTTCCCCGCAATTTTTTAAAAGGCTGTTCTTTCTTCTTATTGAGCCGCATTTTGGACAACTTAAAGTGAATAAGGAGGCCCTATTAGAGGGTCTTTTAAGTCATTTTGATGGACAGTCAACACAAGAACAAAGACGCATGATACGTCTTAAACAGAATCCGACCTCATTTGACCTTATCGCCTCGCGCCTCCTTCTATCGCCAGCATCTTTACCTCGATTAGAATGGCAAATGCGCTATGAAATTTTTATGCAGCATTTCAAGTCCTATTGGGATCAGAAGGAAAAACAGCTAAAGCTCTCTGTAGAAGAATCAGACGGCTTCTTAAAAATCCTCGAACAGTTAATAAGCAAGAGAAGTGGGATTCAAAACAGGCCAGGAATGCCCTCCTTGGAAGAGCTGACGATTATTAAACAGTTAATCCAAGAATCTGTTAAAGGAAAGGAAAGAACGGGTAGCTCTTCAATGAGTTTGTTAAGTGGATTCTCAAACGAGATGAGTCACACTGTCAGCACAATGCAAACGGTAGGACCCCTGGAAAGGGCGAACTCATTTCTACAGCGTTTTCTTAGCAATCTTGGATTGCCCATTCACAAATTAAAGCAACTAAAAAAGTTAATCGATACCTTTTCTACCCTTCTGGATGTCCTGAAAATTGCTCTCCTATTCGCATACAAAAAACAGGCCGGTCTCATTTATTTTTTAAACTTAACTGTGAAGCAACTATATAATCACCCTACCCTAATTCCTCAAATAAAAAATAAAGTCGAAGAAATTAAACAATTCATTAACAGGCTGGTCTACTCATTCTTTATAATGAGTTTTCAATGGTTAGGCGGAAAATTCATCGATTCTGCACTCAAAGAAGAGGAGAAAGCAGTTTTTAATAAAAAAATCAGTCAGCTACTAGCTATCGGTCAGCTTGTATTGAAAGATTATTTTGGAAAATTGGAGATTAACTGGGAAGTCTCTCAGCAGCAATCTGCTCTTACAACCTCAATTCAACTACCTGAAACCGATCGATTCACAATATCTCCTAAGAAAGAACTCTCCGTGATTCCTCCATTTCTCTCCTATGATTTCAAAACCCATAGATCCTTTAACAAACCTAAAGATTTAATCCTTCATATTCAAGAGATATTATCGATTAGTATATCTGGACTGGAAGGCATGACAAACACGACCTGTTCCGATACGATCGAGCTGCTTACGTCAAGAATGCTGGAACTTCCTCCCCCTAAACGAACCGACAAAGATCTTTGGGATCAGTTGACATGGGAGGAGAGTCATCTAATCATCAAAGGTTTGGTTCAAATTTCATTAAATGTGGATCGTCTGCTAAAAACAGTCAATATGAGACGCTCCTATGAAACTTGGGAGACAATTCAGACAGCCAAGCCATTTTATTCTCAAGGTGTGATTACCCTATACACATTTCTGGCAATTGTTGATAAGCTTGCTAGAAAGTGTCCTAAAAGCGAATTAGGAAATCAGCCTATCTTTTTTCATCCCTTATTTTATCAAAAAAACCATTCCTATTTCGACAATCCAGCTCTTATAGAACAGTTAGAGCATCTCGAAGCCTATTTCGACTTTCAGATGACCTCAGAGCCTGATGAGAATTTATTGGACAAATTAAAATATGAGACTCTTTTCTTCCCTATTTTTGGGGACAAGGCAGGATGGTATGGGAATGAATATTGGATTAGACTTGAAACGAATCCTAAGTATTGCGAAATCACTTTTTTAAACAAATATATCCCCTTACTATTTTCAAAACCAGAATTACTCATCAAGTACTCGATAACGATTAACGAAAAAGGCGAGCTGTTTAAAAAGGGAGTTAAGACCGACTCTTCCGTACTGCTTAACATTCTATTTCATGAATCATTTATCACTGAGAGTGAATTGATTCCCGCTGGCTATCATTACTTAAATATTCAATGCCGCTTGTGTCAAAATTTCATCTGTGAGCCAGATGTGCCTTTTGAATTCTTTACTCTGAAATATGCTTCAGAATATGGAAAGAAAAGTGAGGTTAACTTTCATAGGGGCTTTCTTGACACAAAATGGAATTATTCACTATCGGGACCCTTAGTACTAGGTTTGAAAGAATCTCTTTCCTATGATCTTAAAAGGCTCAATGTTTATAGAAAGCTAAAATACTTTGTCTCCGCTAATGAGAGAGCCGTTTTTAAATATATTCGCACCGAGAGCAAAGTTTATGATGATGATTTTAGAAACATTCTCTATACGGCATATCATCTCCCATTGACCGGGACGCAAAAATCTATTAATCAGCAGTTTGAATTGATTCATGTACAACCTACAGATATCCCCCTCCGCGTATTGGGGTTTTTAAAAAATCTCCTCCCCAATTATCAAGCGTTCCCTAAATGCATAGAAGTGAAAAGTAAAGATTTTGCAATGGTTATTCGCTACTGCTATTTTCTTCTTTTTTCTAGGAAAATTCTAAAAGAGCATTTGGAAAGGAATCCTGAATTGGCAAAGCAATTTGGAACAATCCTCTCAGACCTTATTGCAAAGTGTGAGTTCACAATCTCAAACGATGTAGTTTTCTTGTTGTATGATCTATCTCTCACTCTGCAAAACTATTGCCAAAAATATGCGCCTGACCATATTCATCATTTTCCCAATATCCGTGAAAAAGGAAAGCAATGGGAGAAGAAACAGCTACAAGGAATCACAGCTTTAGCGATTGGACCCCCAGATGCAGTGAAAGAGGGGAGTCAATTTGAAGCCGCAGTGGAAATTGCTGAACGCTTTTTCCATAGCCCTTTTGTCAATAACACGGAGTCATTCGAGTGTAGTTACTATACATTAGAAGCCCTTTGGGCGGATAAACTCAGGTGTCTCTATTTTCAATGGCTTCCTCTGATTCGAAAAATGTTGAACAATCCAACCCAACGGAACAGATTCTGTAACACCCTTTTGAATCAACCAACAGACTCTTTAGTAACTTGGGAGAGTGTTCCAGATAAAGAGGATTGCTATACCAATGGCTGTCTCCTTATCGATCTTCGGAAGGGGAAGATAATGAAAGGTGAACCGGAAAAACAGTCTCCAATAGACAAATTTGATATTGTTAACAAATTTTTATCCTCATTGGGTCTTAAGACCCCTGCTTCTCTTTGTTGGAGTGAGAAGGATGAGGGCGCTGTCGAAGACAAAGAAAGTGGATTTGTTTTTTGTTTTAACCAAGATAGATTTAAAGCGCATCAAAGATTCTTACCCAGTCAACAATTTTTCTCCACAAATGCCTTTTTTATTCGTAATATGTCAATAGAGATCAGTGTGGAGATGAAAGATGCCAATGCATTTAAAGCTGCTGAAGAATTACTCTCACTGATGGGCTATGAAACCACTTCCTTCCATATTAATGAGGATGGGGATATTGAAGAGTCCCATCATGGATTCCTTCTCCGTCTGGAGAAGGGAACCTATAGGGTATTTAGACGTTATTCCGGCAAGTTATATCGTCTTTTAGGTGAATTAAAGGATCGGATCTATTGGCTAGAGGAGACTGAAAATAAAGTCAAAGAACTGTTTATCTATGATAAGAGCGAACTGATTGCGGCCTATAAAATAGAGAAGACAGAGGCTAAGAATCAGAAGATTGTTTCATTCCTTAAAGAAGGTGTGGAGCATATTCCCATTTCTGATCCCATGATTGCGCGAAAGTATAGCCGCTTTTGCTCCTCTAACCAGATCATTTGCTGGAAGGTGCCCAATGAAAAACATCTTAAACGGATCGACTTTTTGCCCTATCAATTAAGTTTTTCCATTGCCCTAGTCGATAATATACCCAAAGCGACATTGCCCGATCTACTGCCCGGATACTTTATTGCAGAGGAGCAGGAAATCAGCGGTTTAGCGAAATACCCTTCCTATCTATTACTGGAAAATAGTGAAGGACAAAGAAAAGTCATGATCGGAACTGATCATTGGAAGCTTTCGCTTTGCAGTCCTCTTTTATCTCAATTAGGTTCCTTCGCACCTCTTCTCACCTCATTTTTCCTTGAGCATTTTTCAGAAAAGAGTCTAGACACCAACCATTATTTGGATTTATTCGAAAAGAAAGTAGAAAAACCCTCTTATCTCCTATTTTCTCTTGAACAAGATGGAGAGCTATTAAGTGAGTCTCCAAAATCGCTCGCCTGGTTAATTCTCTTTTCTCTCATGCATTGGCAAGAAGAAGAGGCTGAAAGAGCTGCGTTAAGGCTACAAAGCATCCTTAAGCTTGGACCTATTGATCCCAAGGAATTAAAGCATCTTATAGGAATCCTTTCTCTCATCCCGCCTCAGATTCAAAGAATCAGCATCATTCGCAGGGGCCTGTTTGCAGCCATAGCAGAGAATAACGCCTTATATCAAGTTAAAGAAGATGATGGATTCTCTTGGATTCACTATTCTCTGGTCTGCATGCTTTATCTGGATTTAACCGACCTTCAAAATGTTAGGGATTCGCGCTATCAGTTGTCTGCTGAGCAGGAGTGGAAGCTATTTGAGCTGCTTTCTCAATCTCTTTTTAAAGCTCTAATGATCATACCCGACTTTGTACAGCTACTAGAAGTTATCCAAGGGATAGAAATGTGGGAGTTGTTCTTTACAGAGATAGCTTTAAACAACAGCTTAAAAAAACGGTACCAATACTTAAAAACCTCTCTTGGTTACTCATCATCAATGCCGCTAGATACATTGAAAATAGTATGGAGTTTGGCAAAGGAAATGACCAAACCCAGCGCAGCCTATACTATGTTCATTCAGCATGTTTCCCCAATTTTAGAGCCGTTAAAACGCTTTAAACCCAACATTGAAACAAAAGGCGACTGGATTCAGCTTTTCATGGGATTGTATGAATACTATAAAACAATTCGAAATCCTGATTCGCTTAAGGCTCCTCTTGCCTACTGTTCTGATAGTCCTTTAGTAATAAGCGAGACGTGGACAACAGCAGAGGAGTTCTATCGTGATTTTATAACTGCTTACCTAATTGCAAAAGGACAAGCGACAAAGCAAAAAGCGATCGCATTAAAACGAACCCTAAAATTTTATAGAGGCGGCTGGGATGCCCAATCCTCTCTCATGATTGAAATTCTTCTCTCCACTCTCAGGCATCCTATCCTCTTTCCTAAAAAAATCCCTCCCTTATCGGAACATCTTCAATGGCTGAAAAAGATTAACCAGACACATCACCTCATTAAAATTAAAGATATTGTGACTTGTTTGGGTGTAAAATTGGGGGAAACAACTCTGACATCAGTCGCACCCCATCTGATTTTGTACGGAGCCTTATCGGCTACTTCCCTTATCCCTATTATAGGCCCAGCCTTAATGAATGGCAGTTTATCTTTTAATGCTTACGTGATTGAAAAAGGGGATGCGATTACTCAACTGTTCACAGAGTCCCTGGTCATGAAGGAAGAAGTTAAACCGGTAGTTAAAAAGGAGACTCTCAGCAAAATTGAGGATTATTTTTCAGAAATTGATCCTGTAATTGATCGAATCCTCAATCAAGCCTACGCCAAAACTTTTATTGAATCTTTCATCCCTGTGGAAAAGGTCCCTTCCTTTTCAAAGGAAGAGACTTCTTTTAACACCTCCTTACAGCAATATTATGCTAGAGCTGAACCTGATCGAACGCTCGTCTCCCTAGCTAATCCTGATCGACTTATTGACACCTATTTTGAAATTTCCTTTGCTGCACGCCACTTATCCGCAAATTTGGACAAAGAACTAGTGGTATTGCTTGAAATCTTGAATAAAAACGCTAAAGGCCTTGTGAAGCCTCTTGGTTTCCGTGATCTCATTACTTTCTTTTTGGATGGATCGTTCACAAAGTTGTCTGAACAAATTTGTGTTGAACCGCGGCATCTGCATTTAATTGAAGCTAACTTTCTTCGCTATCTCATTAAAAGAAGCCGGCTTCAACAACTGAATCGCATTTTAGATGCCTTTGAAATTCTCAGCCGTTTTCCTCCAGATAGTCAAGAATATGAGTGTCAGATGGAGCAGTTAATCATCGAGTTAAAATCTAGACGAAGCTACAAGGGTATGAATCTCTCGTCTAGAGTCATTAAACGAATACTTTTGATCGAAATCCAATCGAATAAGATGATCTGGCCAAGACAATCCGGCCGTATTAAAGAACGCTTTAAACAGGAAAATGCCCTGTTCGAGCTCATTATGGGAATGGGTAAGACAGAAATATTCACCTCTCTAGAGAACTTGAGCGAAGCAGATGGCTCGAAAATCATCATCAATATTTGGCCTTCTTCCCTAATCCACACCAACATCCGCTTTCTTTCAAAACAGAGTCAACAGCTTTTTGATCAAGCTGTGAACCATATCCAAGTCAAAAATAATCCCTCAAAAATGACTTATATTACCTTTCAGCATCTTTTAAAACGCATCCGAAGCCAATGTGAAACAATTAGCCAAACTAAAGAGGAAATGCAAAGCTTTGAGCTGAATTTCATCGACTATTTGAATCAGGCGTTTAATCATAATAACAAATTGGCTTACGACATTGCTAAAGAGGTTGGCACTATCTTATGGCTGATGCGCAACGAAGCGAAGATTATTGTCGATGAGGCTCATGTGATTTTCAATGAAAAAGAGGAGCTCTTGCATGCTTCCGGAAGACCCACTCCTATAAATATTGAAGATTTTAGAGTCATCCTTGACTGTTTTGGACAGCTCACGAAAGATGCATGCATTTTAGATCTGATGCGTACGAATCAATTAAGCAACTTGAGTTCCGATGAAAGAGAGGCGATGACTCAAACATTAGCTGAAAGGCTAAGCCAAACCCTGCCTGATTGCTTAAATAATCCCCAAAAAAAGGTTGATTTCATTTCCTATGTGACTAATCGCTGCACGACTTTACCGCAATGGATTACTTTGTCACCTGATTTGCAGAAGATGGCTATGATGAAAGGAATTGTAACCGTTTACCTGTCGATGCTCTTTGAGCGCTTTGTCAATGTCGATTTTGGTCCTTCATTAAAAAATGAGAATGAGGAATTTGCTCGTCCCTATGAAGCTAACACTTGTCCTCGCGAGCAGTCGACTATCCGTAATCCACACGAAGCCGCATTCAAAACGATATGGATGCTAATCTATAAGGGATTATCTCCCCAGCAAATTCAAAATATCCTTGAATTGATGCAGAAAAACGCAGCTGTCGAGTCGCCTAAAATGAATCTAAAGATTGATGATACCCCTTCAGGAAAACGTTTTCTAACTTTCACAAAAACGATTCCATTAAGTAAGGTTTCAGAGCATAAAGAGGAACTAGTAACGGTTTTAAAGGATAATCTCAAAGCAATTTTCTGGTACTTGGAAGTAAAAATCCATCCGCAAATTCTCTTCTGGGAAATTAACTTTAGAAGCAACTGTCATAATTTCGATGCCATGTTTCGGTCGCGTGATTACAAAACAGGAACTCCTTATAATGAAGGTAATTATCCATCCGATATTACAATCAATCCCGAACCTGGAACGACCGGGGAGGGGTTGCATACTTTGGATAATAAATGTGCAGATAAACCTATTCATATTCTAAAACAAGAAAATCCCGAAGCGATTCTAACAGAAACACTCCACACATTCTTCAATAAAGGATCTCGTTTCTCTGCACTCATTGATGGAGGTGCCAAACTGACTGGTTTGGATTCTTTCACCGTTGCAAGGAAAATGGTCGCATTTGTTAAAGTCCATCGACCTGACGTTACAGCGATCGACTTCTTTTACAGAGATCCTTCAGGAGTGGATAAACTGATGAGCTGGCCGGTTGATGCCGCCTCGCCGGTACCCTATGATCAATGTCGTGTCCCTTTAATTAAACGGCTCGCTTACTACGACCAATTTCATGGCTTTGGAGCGAACTTAAAACAAAGAATGGATGGAAAATCTTTCATTCTTATTGGTCTGAGACATCATTTATATCGTCTTTTGCAAGAAGCTTTCCGGATGCGAGGTTTAAGTTACTTCAGATTTTTTCTTTCTGAAGAAATGCAGAAGGAGTTACGTGATTTAGATCTAAATACCACACAATCCGTAGAATTTGCTCTCACTCCTCGCCTCGCGGAACTCATAGCCCTATCTTTGAATAAAAAACCTGAGGAAATTAATCTGCGAGATCTCCTTCTTTTTGCTGAAGGTAACCAAAAGGCGGATTTAAAACAGAGTTATTTTCTCTCATTCCGACAAAAAGCTTCTAATATTCCGCGAAGAGCCATCTTAGATAAACTTCTCGAGTCTATTGTTCATGATTCTAGAAACAGAACTTTAAAGATGTATGCTGCTGTCAGAGATTTACTTACATCCAAAATGGAAACGAATCCGATTCTTCTCTACCATAACGTGACAAAGGAATTTTCAATGAATAAGCAAATGATTCCATGGATAAAAACTTCAGCGTTAGATCAAGCAAGGAAGACCGGTATCTTCAACGCATCGGAGCTGGCTGAAATGAAACAGAAGCTCGACTTGATTCCTATTTACCCGATGGCTGAGACCTTACAAGTTCCTATCCATGAGAAACTAGGCTGCGACTTTAACCAATTGCAGAATTTAGACATTGGGTGTGAAGTGAATGTGGAGCAGGGGTGTGAAGTTGAAATGGAATTAGAACAAGAACAAGATCAGGAACAGGAACACGAAACTGAGGTGGATCAAGAGCAGGAAATCGACTCACAGAAACTGGAGTTCTGGAGTTCTCGTTTTAAAGAAAACAGCTGGTCGGAAACTATTGCTCCGTATAGTCTTGACTGGATGAAATTTAGTCATCCCCAAAAGAAATCTTCAATATCCTCTGCTTTCAACCCATTTGGAAGCACTGAGAACACTCCTGCACTCTTTCTAGTGAAAGATCTTTTAAAATATTCCCATGAAAAAGTGTTTAACTCTCTTGAGAAGTCTTTTTCAAATAAAATATGGTTCTCAAACAATTTTCTTCCAACCTATAGCGGTCTTGCCAGACAGGTCTTAATAGGTTCTTTAAAGCAAAGGGAGTTATTTAAGATACTCGTTCACATGGATAGAAAGACCGGAAAAATTTTATCTGTAGGCTGTCTTTCTCAAGCGGAATCAAGTTGGTGGCATAAGCATTTAATTAATCAGGAAGCTCATTCGCATGGTGAAATGGCCGCCTTCTTGTATGACATGCAGGTTGGAGGGATTGTAGCCGGTTCGATTATCCCTGCCAAAACTTTGGAGTCCCATCCGGAGTTCGAAGAAATCCAAGCCCAGTTGCAATTTCTCAATGGAGATGTTTCTTATGACACGGTTCGGATTCCTGCTCTAAACAGCTGGATCAAAAAAAATAATCGAGATATTTTGCTGAACGCCTTCTTTGTCATTCATCGCGAAAGGGGCAAGTACGACTTCGATGGGAGTATCCTTTCGTGGCTTCTCAAAAACGATTGAGGAACTGGAGCGAAATGAGGGCCCGGCCCCCATTCAGTTACGCAGGCCCGGCCCCCATTCATTTTTTTTCCTTACGCAGGTGAATAATCCTTTCAATTTTTTTGAGAGTGCGCTACATCTTGCATAGAGAAAGAAGCGCGGTATAGCATGCAATCAAATCAAAATATTAATTCTGACGTTATCGATATTGCTCTGTTAGAGGAGATGTACGAACGTTTCAAGAAGGAGCCAAACAGATTTGATCACGCCTGGCGTGTTTTTTTTCAGAACTTTGAAGGAAAGAACCAGGTAAATAATCGGCCTCGCCAAGCTGGGGAAAAAATCAGCGGGTTAGAGAAGTTGTATGCCTGCTTAGAGGCTTATCGCAGGTATGGCCATTTCCATGCGGATATGAATCCCATCAGTTTTCTTCGGTTGGCTCCGCCCAGGTCTCTTCCCTCAGAAAATGAATCTATCGAAATGCAACTACCTGCTGTTTCTCCCGATCAGTGGATTGCAGCTGCGCGCCTGATTTATTGCGGTCCTGTAGGTTTTGAATGCTGGGGACTGTACGATCAATCTCTTGAAAAATGGATTTTAGATTATATTGAGAATCATTTTTTTCAAAATAAGCTCTCTGTAGAGCAGCAGAAAAAAATCCTTCATTACCTAAACAGATCGGAGTTATTTGAAGTTTTCCTTCATACAAAATACCCCGGTCAGAAGCGTTTCTCTATTGAAGGAGCGGAGACGCTTATTCCTATGCTGGCATTATTTCTAGATTCCTGCGAACAAAGCTCTGTTGAAGAGGTCGTATTTGGAATGGCCCACAGAGGACGTCTGAACGTCTTGATTAATATCCTCGAGAAGTCGACAAAGGCTGTATTTGCTGAATTTGATGAAGCAGCCTATTCGGATATAGATGAAGGGATGGGAGATGTAAAATATCATAAAGGCTTTTATAAGCATACCTTACCTGTGAAATTAACGCTTTGCCCTAACCCTAGTCATCTGGAATCTGTTAATTGCGTCGTAGAAGGGCAGGTGAGATCTAAACAGCTTCTTCTTGGCGATCAAGAAAGAGCCAAGGTTATTCCGGTATTAATCCATGGCGATGCTTCAATTGCCGGTCAGGGGATCGTTTACGAAACGCTGCAGCTCTCGAGACTTTCCGGATATACCACAGGCGGAACCATTCACATTGTGATTAATAATCAGATTGGCTTTACAACCCTTCCAAAAGATCTGCAATCCACCCACTACTGTACCGATATAGCTAAAGCTTTTGGCTTGCCTATTTTTCATGTCAATGCAGAAGATCCTGAAAATTGTGCGAGGGTGATGCTTTTGGCATTTGAAATTCGTCAAAAGTTTCATTCCGACGTATTCATCGATCTCATCTGCTATCGCAAATATGGCCATAATGAGAGCGATGAGCCTGCTTTTACTCAGCCTCATGAATATAAAATTATTAAGGCTAAGAAGCCGATAAGAGAACTTTACCGCGATTTTCTGATTCAAGAAAATATCGTCAGCCACGAAGACATTGAAAACCTGGAAAGAGAGTTTCACAGCGGTTTGAATGCAGACCTAAATGCGCTTAAACAGGGAAAAATGGAGGAGAAAAAATCTCCACGACCTGTATCCAATCACTTTAAAGAGGTAGTTACCGGAGTCGATAGCCAGATTTTAAAAGAGCTAGCAGAACAATTTAGCCGCATACCTGAGAATTTTTCGCTCCATCCAAAAATTGCAAATTTGGTTAAAGAACGATTGTTGATGGCTAGCGGAGACAAGCCTGTGGACTGGGGAATGGCGGAGACATTGGCTTACGCCACTCTTTTAACTGAAGGGATGAATGTGCGTCTATCGGGTCAGGACAGTGAAAGAGGAACTTTCAGCCACCGTCATGCTCTTTGGGTCGATCAAAATGAGGAGCGCGACTATTTCCCTCTTGCGCACCTTTCCGAGGATTCCGGCCTCTTTGAGGCAATTAACTCACCGCTGTCGGAAATGAGCGTTCTCGGTTTTGAATATGGCTACAGCGTTGCAATGCCTAATGGATTGACCATTTGGGAGGCTCAATTTGGGGATTTCTGCAATAGCGCTCAAGTGATTATAGACCAGTATATCGCAAGCGGAGAGCAGAAATGGGATCAGAAAGCCAATCTTGTGCTCTACCTGCCCCATGGGTATGAAGGGCAAGGGCCTGAACACTCCTCAGCAAGGATGGAGAGGTTTCTGACGTTGGCCGGACAGGATAATATGTTTATAGTCAATCCGACAACGCCGGCTCAGTTATTTCATCTGCTTCGCCGACATATGAAAACTCCCATTACGAAGCCTCTTGTTGTCTTTACCCCAAAAGGATTGCTCCGCCACCCCTTATCCGTGAGTCCGCTGTCTGAATTTTCCACTGGAAAATTTCAAACAATCATCGATGACGCCGCCCATCCTAAGCAGGCAACAAAAATTGTCCTCTGTTCGGGCCGGTTCTATTATGATCTCTGGAATCAGCGGGCAAAACTCAAACAAGAGACTACGGTCGCATTGATACGAGTAGAGCAACTTTATCCGTTAAATAAAGAGGCTATCGAAAAGATGATCAGCTCTTACAGAGCTGCTAAAGAATACATATGGGCTCAAGAGGAACCAAGCAATATGGGAGCGTGGACTTACATAGCACCTCACCTCAACTCCTTGGTTCCTTCACATGAGATGCTTTTCGTCGGACGCGAGCGAAGTGCTTCGCCGGCAACAGGGTTTCATAGCCGTCATGATTTTGAACATGCAAATTTATTAAAACAGGTTTTTGAATAATGAAAATACCTATTCAAATTCCCTCCTTAGGGGAATCAATCGTTGAAGTCGTCATCGGACAAGTTTTTGTCGAATCTGGCAAGAGTGTGAAGATGGATTCTGAACTCCTTGAGCTGGAAACAGATAAATTGAATCAGACGCTCTATGCGCCTCAAACGGGTCAGATCGAACTCAAGGTGAAAACAGGCGATATAGTAAAAGTAGGGGATACTATTGGTTTTATTGAAGCAAGTGCAGAACAGCCTATTAAGTCACCTCCCAAGGAACCTCAACCTCCAAAAGCTGCTGCAAAGGAAGCACTTCCTTCTCCTCAACCTTCTCTTGAAAAAGGATCGCAGCGCGAAAGCAAAACAAATTTTGTTGAATCCTTGAAAAAGCCTGTTGAACAAAAGGAGATGGCACCGCCGCCTAAAGAGGTTGCACAGCCTGCTGCCCGAAAAGAGGAGTTCACTCCCTCGAGAGAAACGCGACGGCCGATGAGTCAGGTCCGTAGGATCATTGCGGCTCGCATGGTGGAATCGCAAAAGGAGATGGCGATACTGACGACGTTTAATGAAGCAGATCTTGATGCCCTCATGGCCTTGCGAGAGAAGTATAAGGAATCTTTCCAGAAAAAATATGATTTAAAATTAGGCCTAATGCCATTTTTTGTTAAAGCTGCTGTTTCTGCATTGAAGGCTTTTCCTCAAGTGAATAGCTATATTGAAGGTGAAGAACTAGTTCAACGCAATTATTATGATATCGGAATTGCTGTGGGTACTGAGAAAGGAACAATTGTTCCGGTTGTTCGCAATTGCGATGCCTTGAGTTTTGCAGAGATTGAAGCAGAAATACAAAAATTTGCAAAACAAGCAAGGGAGGGGGGGCTGAAAATCGAAGATCTTCAAGGAGCCGGCTTCACCATTACCAATGGAGGCGTTTATGGATCATTGCTCTCCACTCCTATTCCACCTGCTAAGCAGTGTGCTATTTTAGGTATGCACAAAATTGAAAAACGTCCTGTTGTGATTGACGATAAGGTTATGATACGATCGATGATGTATCTTGCGCTCAGCTATGATCATCGTCTCATTGATGGTCGAGAATCCGTCTCCTTTTTGGTGCATATGAAAAATATCTTGGAAGATCCATCACGACTTCTTATTGAGGTTTAAAATGAAAAAATCCTATGAACTCGCAATTATTGGTACGGGGCCAGGCGGATATGCAGCGGCATTGCGAGCCGCTCAACTTGGAATTAAAGTCATTTCGATTGATCGAAGATCGCGCCTTGGCGGTACTTGCTTGAATATGGGATGCATCCCTTCAAAAACATTGCTTTTTTCCACAAATATCTGGTTCGATATTTTACGAAATCTCTCCATTCATGGAATTGAGTTATCAAATCCTACTCTCAACTTCCCTAAACTCATGAGAAGGAAGGAGGGTGTTGTTGAAATGCTCGCAGATGGAGTGGGGATGCTTTTTAAAAAGCATGATATTCCTCTACTTCACGGTGAAGCATCTTTCATTGATTCTAATCGCATCCAAGTAAATACTATGGAGGGGCCTCAAGAGATTATAGCGGACAATATCATAATTGCAACGGGTTCTGAGCCGATCGAGTTGAAAGGATTCCCTTTTGATGAACGGCGCGTGCTATCTTCAACAGGAGCTCTCTGTCTGCAAAAGATTCCAGAAAGCATGTTAATCATTGGGGGAGGGGTGATTGGAGCTGAAATGGCCTCCATTTATTCCAAGGCTGGTTCAAAAGTGACAGTCGTTGAAATGCTGCCGTATATCTGTTCAGGGCTTGATCTCACTCTTTCAAAGCACCTTCTGCCTATATTAAAGAAACAGGGTATTGATATTCTCATCTCTACGCGGGTGATATCTGCAGTTTTACAACCCGATGAGGTCATTGTCACAGTTGAGGGCGAGGGAAAGCTGCAGAATTTGAATGCAAGGACTGCGCTGGTTTCGATTGGTCGAAAACCACATACGGATGGGTTGAATTTGAAAGCAGCTGGCGTTAAACTCGATGAAAGGGGATATATCCCTGTGGATGACCATTTTAGGACAAGCCAAGCTAATATTTTTGCTGTGGGCGATGTCATCCCAGGAATTATGCTTGCCCATAAAGCCACAGCGGAAGGAATCACTGTTGTGGAGTGGTTAAAGGGGATAAATACTTCCGTTAACTATGTAGCCATACCTAATGTTGTTTATACTGTTCCGGAAGCGGCTTCTGTAGGTTTAACAGAAGAAGAAGCTCGTCAAAATAGTCTAGAGATTGATGTTGGAGTCTTTTCTTTAAGAGGAAATCCACGCGCCCGCTGCATGGGCGAGATAGAAGGATTGGTCAAAGTGATCGGCGAGAAAAAAACGGGCAAGCTGATTGGAATGCATATCCTCTGTGAGGAGGCTTCCGAGTTGATTAATCAAGGAGTCATTGCAATTCAGGCTGGCATGCGTATTGAAGACCTAGCAGCAGCTCCTTATGCTCACCCCACATTAGGTGAAGCGATTAAGGAAGCTGCCTTGAGTGCTTTAGGTAAGCCGCTCCATCATTAATAATTATGCGAAGAGCCGCATCCGCAGGAAGATCTCACGTTGGGATTGGAAATCTTAAATCCTGCGCGAATACCATCAATGAAATCGATTAAACAGCCGAGGAGGCGAGGCACCATCTGCTTTTTCACATGGATCTCGACGCCCTGACTTGTAAACACCTGATCTTCCGCGTCTGCTTTCTCTGAAAAGTCTAGAACATATTCGAATCCGTTGCATCCGGCCAGTTCTTCCGAGAATCGCATGCCCCAGCCTTCTTTGCCCTCTTCGGAAAGGATCTCCAGAAACTTTTTAGCGGCTTTAGGGGTGATGGAAATGGTAGATTCATCCACTTCTTCTTGTAAAAGAAGATTGAGTCTTTTCACCAACTCGTCGATTTGGGCATCGGTTTTGCCATGGCTGTACATTCCGCCTTCAAGTGTTTCCCATACTGCAGCGTGGCAGCCTACACAGTGAAGCCCAGCATTGGTGATCTCTTGAGAGAGTCTTTGAGCCTTATAAGGAAACATGCCCAAGATCTCCTCAATCGTCATTGTACGCGTAATCTCTTTAGCCGGCTCTTTCTTTTTTGGCTTAGAGCAGCACTGAGAGTTGGATTGGTGCTGATCTTCATCTTTAGTTTGTTTTGAACAACATGACATAGGTTTGCCTCTTTTAAAAATTTAAAATTTAATTCGAACTCTGCCGGATCTTATCCTGCATTGGCAAGCCAATCGCTCATGCGTTGTTCCTTCGCCAAGAAAGTCCATTTCTTCTTGAGTCGGAGAGGAGAGATTCTCCTTTCCTTCTTTGATTTCAATCACACATGTTCCGCAAACACCTTCAGTGCAAGCAAATGGAACGCCGGCATCTTCGCAGCTCTCTGCGATAGGTGAGCCTTCGGGTAGTTCGATCTCTTCATTGGTATCGTCGAAAATTAATGTTGCCATTCGTAAAATTCTCCATTCTAAGGGCAAATAGTTGGGTAATAAATATGTTATTAATAAGGATTATTATTGA
>Ga0206862_1146_pt1 | contig 18144 bp, 14 predicted proteins | sample Alteio_BWOrgCont_43_FD_152625 | JGI IMG/M metagenome (GOLD analysis project Ga0206862, IMG submission 152625) | Enriched cells from forest soil in Barre Woods Harvard Forest LTER site, Petersham, Massachusetts, United States -... | ecosystem: Environmental > Terrestrial > Soil > Temperate forest >... | reverse complement strand
ACTAATTTACAGCCGTAGCGGCGCAAAATCAGCTCAACTTTCAGAGACCTGCGAATTGAATTTTAAATGGCTTTATTGCCTCTGCCATTTCTTCATTTGAGATGGGTGACAGGTGAGGAATGATTAGGAACCGCAAAAGAAGAAGCGGTTCGCTCTGTTGTTTTTCTTTTCTTGGAAAATAGTGGAAATGCACATGCGGCACACTCTGGCCAGCAGCCTTGCCATTTTTTTGCAGAATTAAATAATCTTTTGCTTCGTAAATCTTTTGCGCTGCTTGGTGTACTTTGATCATCACCTCTTTGATCCTGAGGAGCTCGGCATCTTCGAGTTCTTCGAAGCGCTCGACGTGTCGTTTGGGAATGATCAAGACATGCCCGGGAATGATGGGCTTATGCGAATAGAGGGCAACTACGAAATCATCCTCGTAGAACGCTTGTCTTTGCAATACCTCTTCCTGACAAAATGCGCACTCTTCTGCGGACTTTGAATCTCGCAAAGAAACGACAACGGCTGCGGCAAGCAGAAAAACCAGGGTAACTAGGAGTATTTTCTTCTTCATAGAGAGGAGTATAGCGGATAGCTAGGCTATCCGGATAGCAGTAAGGGTGAGATCATCCTCATAGGGGGGAGGAGGGATCATCTGCTCAAGAACTTGTGCGGAAGAGAGGTCTGCATCTAAAATTTTTAACTTATCGACAATCCTGTTTCGATCTTTGTGAAAAGCTTCAACAAAACCATCGGTGTAAAGAAGGAGCAAATCTTGTGCTTCCAAGTGGAATCGATTGATCGTGAATTTCTTATAGGTTTCTACACCAAGCGCTCCTCCTTCAGCGCTTAATTCTAGAATCGATGCTCCTCTTCGCAGCAAAGCAGGGAAGTGACCTAGCGAAGCGTAAGAGAGCTCCAGTGAAGCGATATCCAATAATCCTATCCAGGCCGTGATGAACATACTGCTTTCAGCGGCATCTGCCAACAAAAGTTTCTGCACAAGAAGAACGACTGTATCCAGAGAATGCCCACTTTCGACCAGGCTGCGCAACATCCCCCTGAGCAACAGTGAATAGAGACAGGCTGAAATTCCTTTTCCCGCTGCATCGGCTATGACAATGAGTAACTTTCCTTTTGATAGGAAAAAATCATAAAAATCTCCTGCCAATGCATTGGCTGGATGGAATTGCGCAGCAATATCAAAATTGGAGAGCGCGGGAAGAGAACGGGGAAAAAGATTTTTTTGGATTTCATGCCCAACAGCCAGTTCTTTAGCGAGCAACTCTTTTTCTATCGTCTGCTTTTCGCGCTCCTGGATAATAAGGAACATCTTCGTGAGCATTTGGTTCAAGCTAGCTCCAAGCTGATTGAACTCAAAGCCCATGGGCTGCTGATTGTAGCGCACGTCCATCCTTCCATTTTCTATTTGATGCATGACCATTGCTAAGCTTTCAAGCGGCCTCGCCATTTTTCGCGTCAGCCAATAAACTAAGCCCCCTCCAATGACGAGGAGAAAAGAACTGATCCAAAAGAGAAGGGATAAGATATGATGATGGATCGGACCAATCTTCAGAGGAAAATCGACCATCATTTCATAAGAAGTTTGATCAATGGGAAGCTGGGTAGCAATGCGCTCTACTTTCCTCGGGATTTTCAGTTTCATTTTCCCTTGCATGATTTTCACGATCTGTTCGTAAGGGACTACCAGAGTCTCTTGCGGATTGAAGGGCGGCTGGCTCGATTCTAAGACAATCCCCTGCTCTAAAAAGCGGATGCGTATCTGCTCATCATGAAGTGGCAAGCGTCCTATTGTGGTCGTGCTAGCCTGCAAGGGAAGCAAAAATGAGATCCGACACTCTGCCCCAAGCAACTGCGAGAACAGGATCATATTGCGATTATCCCATAGACAACTTTGGATGAAGATTTGATCCTCTGCCTGCGGCATTAAGAGCTCCTCGCAAGGAGGCCTCATCTGCTCTAATGCTGGCTCGGAACTTGCTATGTTGATCCATCCAAGCTCATGCACATTTTGACTAAGAACGAGGATCTCTTCGGGATAATCAGCGGTCATCTCTTGGTAAAGACGACTAAGATTTTTTTGATCCTTGGTGGATTCAGCCTGTATTTTAGCCAGCCGCAGAAAGCGTTTGGCATAGGAAATCTTTTGATCGAGCGCCATCTTTTGTTCTTGAGCAATCAACCCAAGTTCAATGATGACCTCTTCTCGTTTTATCTCAGCAACATAGAACACCAGCAGGCAGCTGAACAAAATCAAAGGAAATGCGATAAGCGCCAGTGATAACCATAAGACGCGCCAACCTAAACTGATAGAAAGAGCTTTGGACAAGCTCCGCTCCTTGCTAGGGAAACGAGGATATGCCATGATGTTTTCTATATTCTCTATTCTCGTCATGTTAGCAAAAGAAATTTTGAGTTTACAACATCCGATCGTCAAACATCTGGTCCAACTCCGCCAAAGCAAAGCTTATCGGGAGGAGTATCGTTCTCTTTTAGTCACAGGCAGCAATGTGATCAAAGAACTGGCGCAGACCCATCGATTCAAGCGAGTACTCCTCCAAAAGGGATATTCCGCTCCTTTTCCTTTTCATTCTCAAGAAACCATCGTCGTGACTCGGGCGATCATAGAAAAAGTTGCCGCCCTTGAAAATCCCGAAGAAATTGTCGTGGAAATCGATCAGCCGCGGCCTTCTTCTCTCTCTTTTAAGAAAAGGGTACTCTTGCTGGACAAAATCAGCGATCCTGGAAACCTTGGTACGCTTTTGCGGACAGCACTCGCTTTTGGTTGGGATGGTGTTTTCGTTTTGGAGGGCTCTGTCGATCTCTTCAATGACAAGGTCGTGCGTGCCTCTAAAGGAGCCATTTTTCACTTGCCTTTTGCATGCGGCACCGAGAATGCCCTTACACAGCTTCTCAACGCCCACCCTTGGACCTTGTTAGCTGCCTCGGCTTCTGGACAGGATGTAAAACAATGGATCTCCAATGATCATGCTCCCCCTCTCCTTCTTGCCATCGGCAACGAAAGCCGAGGCTTGAGCGATTTTATTTCTCAGCAATTCACCCATGTAGCTTTACCGATGAAAGGACCCATAGAATCGCTCAATGCTGCCGTAGCAGGCGGTATTTTTCTTTATCTATTTCAAGGTGGCTATGGCTGACCATCACGACGATTGGGATGAAGCGTTTCGCTATCAGGAGCGCAAAGAACAGAAAAAAGAGAGAAAACAAGCGAGTTTTAATGATCGGTCACAATTCAAAAAAAGTGATTTGGATCAAAAACGCAAAAGACAAGATGCGCAACAAGAAACTCCCTCTGAACATTTTCTAGAAGGGCGCGTCCTGGCGATCCTCTCTGAAGGGATATTAGTCGATTGCCAAGAGAAATTCTATCTCTGTTCACTCAAAGGCGCTCTAAAACAACAAAACATCCGCACGAAAAACCTTGTCGCAGTGGGTGATTTCGTTTTGTTCGAACCCCAAGCATCATCAACGCAGAAACTTTATGGGACGATTGCGCACATCAAAGAGCGTAGATCGATTCTTTCTAGAGCTGATAATCTCTCTCGCCGCAAAGAACAACTGATTGCCGTCAATATCGATCAGGTTCTGATCACTTGCTCCGTTTTCCATCCGCCTCTCAAGCCCCCTCTGATCGATCGCTATATCATCGCTGCACAAAAGGGGAACATGCACCCTGTGATCGTCATTAACAAAATAGATTTATTAGAAAGACCCCCAGATTCTTTGAGCTTCTCCGAACAAGAATTTATCGAATCAGAAAAAGCCTTGTACGACCTTTTCCTTGCTACTTATCGCTCTCTCGAGATTCCCGTCTTCCCTGTAAGTACAACAACAAAAGAGGGTCTCGATGCATTAAAACATGTCATGCAGGGAAAAGCCTCCGTTTTTTCTGGCCAATCGGGTGTTGGAAAAACCTCTCTGATCAATGCCATCCTCGGAGAGAATTTCCCAGTAGGACATATCATTAGCCATAGCCTTAAGGGGACGCATACGACGAGCACAGCCCGCCTTATTCCCCTTGAAGGAGGCGGATTTTGTATCGATACGCCAGGCATTCGTAGTTTTGGAATATGGGATCTCCAAAAAGAGGAGATCGAAGCTTATTTTACTGAAATTTTCGCTTTTGGAGCTCAATGCCGCTATCCTGATTGTAGCCATGTGCAAGAGCCTGATTGCGCCGTCCGAAAAGCGCTAGAAGAAGAGAAAATTTCCTCCTTGCGCTTTGACTCTTATTGCGCTTTAATGGCAGATTTATCTCAAGAGCACAGACATCGTTAGGAAGTTTCGGAATTATGGCACGGATTGTTGCTATCAAAGGGTTAGAAATCTTGGATTCACGCGGCAATCCCACCCTGCAAGTCTCTGTGAAGACAGATTCCGGCGCTATGGGAAAAGCATGCGTACCCTCTGGAGCATCAACTGGTGAGCATGAAGCCATTGAGCTACGCGATGGCGATATGAAACGCTATTTTGGCAAAGGTGTGCAAAAAGCTGTTGCCGTAGTGCACGAGACCCTTGCTAAGGCACTCATTGGTCAATCTGTGTTTGCGCAAAGGGCGAACGATGAGATCATGATCGCTCTTGATGGTACACCGACCAAAGCAAGGTTAGGCGCCAATGCTACCCTTGGAGTTTCCATGGCTATGGCCCGCGCTGCTGCGATGGCAGTGAGCACACCTCTTTATCGCTATCTTGGGGGTGAAGACAGCCGCCTCCTGCCTTGCCCTATGTTCAATATCATTAACGGCGGCGCTCACGCTGATAACCTGCTCGACTTTCAAGAATTCATGATTCGTCCTGTTGGCGCGAAGACCTTCAAGGAGGCCGTTCGCTGGGGCTCTGAGATTTTTCATACACTGAAGAAGCTCCTTAAAGAAAAAGGATATACAATAGCCGTCGGTGACGAAGGGGGGTTTGCACCTCGCATCGAAAGCGCTGAGAAAACGCTAGATATCATCATGAAAGCCATTGAAAAAGCTGGCTTTAGCTCTGGCAAGCAAATATCGCTTGCTTTAGATTGCGCAGCTTCAGAATTTTATGATCCTGTAAAGAGAAAGTACTTCGATAAAAAAGCTACTCTTGCTGACAACAAACCCCTTGCACTTCGCTCAAGCGAAGAGCAAATCGACTATCTCAAGCGGCTTTGTCACTCCTACCCTATCTCTTCCATCGAAGATCCCTTGGATCAAAACGATTGGGATGGTTGGAAAATGCTCACTCAAGAACTCGGCTCCCACTTACAAATTGTTGGGGACGATATTTTTGTGACTAATCTCAAGTTTTTGCGCAAAGGCATTGAAGAAAGCTCAGCCAATGCGATTCTCATCAAGCTCAATCAAATCGGCACGGTCTCTGAAACGATCGATGCCATTGAAATGGCCAAAAGGCACGGTTTCCATTCCATCGTATCGCATCGCTCTGGAGAAACAGAAGATTCATTCATCGCCGATTTTTGTGTGGCCATGGGCTGCGGCCAAATCAAAACTGGCTCTTTGTCACGTAGTGACCGCGTTGCCAAATATAACCGTCTGCTTGAAATCGAAGATGAGCTCGGCGACACCGCCCAATTCGCAGCCCACACACTTTTTTAACGCAAATTTTAAATAAGTTGCGATAAAAGTGTTTTAGCGGGAACGATGAGAGGCTCTTTAAATTTAAAACAATCTTGATCGATATAGGGAAGATCAAAGATTTAATTAGATTTTGGCGAAGACGTAGGTCCGGCGAAAAAGTGAGCGTAGTGAGCAGCCCGCATAGGCATGATCGACAAAACGCCGGCAAGATAAGCAAAAATATCTCTTTCTTCATCATGCCTATCCTATTTTTCTCTATAGCAGAATCCCTCTTCGCAGCGTCATCTAAGGGACATGATCGTCAAATCGTGTTATAAATTAACGATTTCAGCAAAATACATGTCCCTTTTTGGTATCAGCGGCGTTATCCCGCTTGGGGGACTCCAAAGAGTGGTTGAGTGAGTACGAGAAAAATCCGCGAAAAAAGAACGATTTTAGCAAGCAAATGAGGTTACGCAAGTTGTCTAATGTATATTTATTCTAAAACCAGCCAAAATATTGAGGATTTATGTCTTTAGTTACAAATGCAAATCGGCCATCTTCAAACGTTGCCATTCGATTAGAGAAGTTGCAAAACCTCTATCAAGTACTCAAAAAAAATGAGCCCAATCAAGACATTTCCAAAGCGTTTACAAACCTTGAAAAAATCGACCGCCATGTGATCCGCACGAGCTCTTGCGAAACGATAGGCTGTAAGCACATTGTCAACAAAATCGTCATGAGGAATGCCGTTGAAAGACATATGGAGACTCTTAAAAAAGCAGAACAGGTTTTTCAAACGGGTATCGTAAAAGACCAAACAAAAAGCCAAGGGGGACTCACGAACTCTTCAAAGCAGCTAAGCAAAAATCCATTATTAAACCTTACACAGAACGTGCTCGCAGGGAACGTACTTCCTTTTCTCACAATAGAAGAAAGGACGAACCTCCAAACAGCCTGTGTTGGCTACAGCTCTTTGACGGCATCTAGATTTCATCGTTTAAACAAACTTTCCCAGGCAATCGTAGAAGATCAAGCAAAAATACCCGTGCTATTCCGAGAGCTCCATAAAGACGATCGAACGAGAATTCTTAAGAAGTTCCAGAAAGAAACTTTCGATTGGAACCAGATGGAAGAACACAAAGAACCCCTCCTAAAAGAGATCGAGGTGATGAAAGCTGAGCATAGCTTTACCATCCCCTCCTCAAAATCTCTTGTTAACTACTTAAAAAAGCTCCCCATTCCCTTGATGTCCGCCTCTCTAGGTTCTTTCCTCACAGAAAAAGAGAGGGGCAACTTTCGGAGCAGTTGTAGGGATACCCGTAAGATCCAACCCTCCGCTTCTTCGATCATCAAAACCTACCATCTCGAAAACCTCATAGAAACTTACCTTCATGTTTCTTCCTCCAATTTAACCACAAGCGACAAGGCAAAGACACTCCATAAATTAATGTCCTTGGCATACAGTCTAAGCAAGATCGAAGAACTCTCTCGCCCAACTTATCTTTCGCTACCAGCTTTTTTCCAGGAAGTAGAAGCACGCAACCTCATCAGGCTAATAGGAGCAATCCATAATGCAAGGCTGCTTCCCCAGCTGCCGGCAGAAATCCAGGACCTTCATATTCCAAAGGATTCTGCAAACGCGATGCAAAAAGCGGGCCTTTTGCGTGATTGGATCCATCAACACCAAGGCACAATAGCTGCTATTGACGGTGACCTATATCTTGAGAACAAAGACTTAAGTCTCTTGCCTAAAGAAATCGGTCAGCTACAGGCATTGCAAAGACTTTATTTGAAAAACAACCGCCTACTCAGCGTACCTAAAGAAATCGGCCAGCTAAAGGCATTGAAATTGCTTTTATTGGAAAACAACCATCTTGTTGATATACCTAAAGAAATCGGTCAGCTACAGGCATTGCAATGGCTTTTATTGGAAGACAACTGTCTTGTTAGCATACCTAAAGAAATCGGTCAGTTACATGCATTGAAATTGCTTTTATTGGAAAACAACCATCTTGTTGATATACCTAAAGAACTCAGTCAGCTAAAAGCATTGCAATGGCTTTATTTGGCCAATAACCGTCTTGTCAGCGTCCCTAAAGAAATCGGTCAGCTAAAAGCACTGAACCATCTTCATTTGGAACACAATCAGCTTGTCAGCCTACCTAAAGAAATCGATCAGCTACAGGCATTGAAAGTGCTTTATTTACACTACAACCGTCTTGTCAGCGTACCAAAAGAAATCGGTCAGCTAAAAGCACTGAACCATCTTCATTTGCACCACAACCGTCTTGTCGGCATACCTAAAGAAATCGGTCAGCTACCAGCGTTGCAACGCCTTCATTTGGAAAACAACCATCTTGTCAGCGTACCAAAAGAAATCGGTCGGCTAAGGGCATTGCTAGCGCTTATTTTGACCAACAACCAGCTTGTCAGCGTACCAAAAGAAATCGGTCGGCTAAAGGCATTGCAAAGTCTTTTTTTGAGCCACAACTGTCTTGTTAGCGTACCTAAAGAAATCGGTCAGCTGCAGGCATTGCTCCAGCTTAATTTGGAAAACAACCGGCTTGTTAGCGTACCTAAAGAAATCGGCCAGCTACAGCCATTGCTCACTCTTCGGTTGGGAAACAATGGGTTGATTAGTTTACCTCCGGAACTAGATCGCTTTAGAGGTGCCCACGGGGAGCAAAATAAACAGCTTCAAGTTAAAAACTTTCTCAGGCAGCTCTCTTTTTGTGTTACCGGGCAGCATAACACGAAAAAAATCGCGAGCCTTTTAAAGGCTATGGAAAACCTGCTGGGAAAAGAAACACGCAGCCAACTCCATCGCTGTTTATATGAAGTGGCGCGAGAGGCTGCAAAAGACGATAAGATACTGCATAAAAAACTAAAAGATAAACAATTCGGTAAAAAAGCTTTCCTAGATGAGAGCATCAATCCCAAACTTAAAGCTGCTGCGATCGCAAACCTGATCGCTCTCTATACACGACAAAATTTGTAAGCATTCATGAGGTTGTGAAGATAGTTGTTTTTCTATAGCAAAATCCCTCAGTAACGTCTTGAACGCATAAAATTTTTGTCGTGTACTACAGCGTTTTATTAATTTTGACATTAGACCTCTTTTGAAACTAAGATTCTGTCAATTTTCAAAGCTTATTTCTGAAAAAAAAGATCGGTAAAGGAACTACCGACGATTTGGTCGAGTTTTTCAAAGTCGACTTCATCGACAAGTCGACCCAGGTTTTGTAGCGAAAGCACCTCGATGCTCTTGGATTTTGCAGGGCAAGCAGGATTGCTAAAACGGGCATGCAAACGAACTTCTTGATTCTGCAGGATGAATTCATGGGGACTGCGGCTACCATTGTAGCGGCCTGTCATGGCAAACATAGAGGGCCTTTCGGTCAATACCGATTTCCCATACAAAATACCCATCCCTTTTTCTTCACCAAAGACGATGTGCATCAGTGTTGGCAGGATATCAACATGAGAAAGAACCTTGGTTTGCGGAGTAAATCCTTTCATATGGAAGTAAATCGGCACTCTAATCTGTTCTTTGCTCAAGGCTGAAGCATGGAAAAGATTGCCTTGTTCGAAGAACTCTTCACCATGATCAGCTGTGATAGCAATGAGTGCATTGTCATAAAGCCCATGATGTTTCAATGCATTGAAAAATCGACCAAAAAGGTCATCGACGTAGTGGATTGAATTACGATAACGATTTTGAATTTCTAGCATATTCGTCTGGAAACAAGCTTCTTTGAGGAAATTGATATCCTCAATATAGGGAGTGAAAGGACCTTTCTGCGTAGCAGGCCAGCTATAATTGAAATGAGTCGATTCTATAAAAACAATAAAAAGATGCCCTTGTTCCTCTTTATACCTATCGACATCATCAGTTAATTGGTTGAACATCGACTGGTCGCATTGCCAGGCTGGCCGGTCCGTAGAGGGGGGATCAAGATAGACATCATCAGCAAGTGCGTACTGCTCGCCAAAGAGCACTTCATTCATACCATAATAAGTAAGGCGGGAACCAGAATAGAGGTGGATCTTATAGCCACTTCTTTTAAACTGCTCAAGAATCGGGCTGCCTTTGGTCCACCCGGAGCGATACATATCCCCGAAATACAATGGCGACTGAGCGTAGAAAATAGAAAACCAAGATTTTTGCGTCCCATTCGAACTTGCAAAGGTTAAAGGGCGGTCAGGTTGGCGAAAATCAGCTAGATGAGGAGCAATTTCCTCCGTTAAGAACTCTTCTCGAAGCGTTTCGACAACGAATAAATAGATATTAGGCTTATGTTTAGCTTCACTGAATTGCTCATTTAACTTATTGCTCATCTCGCAGGGGTGCATAGATGGTTTAAGCGAACAGTTGATCACATGGCTTTTAGCAGGCAAAATCAGCCCCCTTTTCCAAGGAAGAGCTTTAGCATAACGATCGTAGTCTTGCGGCGATAAAGCCTGTACCGACGCATATTCCCAGACGCCCAAAGTGAAAAATCCAATTGCAAGTACCCTGCCGGGCTTGCTTACGAACCTTTCCCAGCCTTTTTTTCTAACGATAAATCTCTGTGATTTAGCAAAGAACCAGATCGCTCCAATCAGCCCAAGGCATAAGAGGAGCAGACCGAGGAAAATTTTGGTGAAAGGCACTGTGCTGGCGATAAGAAGCTCGAGAAAATTTCTCCACGTTTCATCAAGAACAAAATCCAAAGCATGCCAAATCGAAATATCCATGAGCCGCACGAGATGGAAATCGATGATATGAACCAGACACAACATCATCGTAAATGCGATAAAGACGCCTTCCAAGATCCGCGCCTTACGGACATGAAGAAATGCTGCTACGTAAGCAAGAACAAGAGCTTCTAATCCAGCTTGAGCAATCGCATGCCCTACAAATACCCAGGGAGAAGCCTGGGTAAGCTTTGCAGCTAAAATTACACTCCATCCATGAAGTATAGCCAGCAAAATAAAGATCAACCCAAAATAGACATAGTTGAGGCGAAGAGGAGGATAAGACGGGTTCGCTTTCTTCAAGCAACTACACTCGCAGTTAGTATTATATCTAATAATCGGCCTTATTCCTTATTTGCTTTTTTCCGTCAATCCCACTTAATCCTGGGGTGTGACAGACGCAAGGAACGAGCGTTTGTCACACCCTAGCTTAATCCTATTTTAAGGATTGAAAAAAAAGCAGCGCGCTCCAGGGGTAATTGCAAAATTCGCTTCGTAAGACAAATTTGATGGTTTTTTGGTGGGTTCTGTTTCTCGTAAAATGACCTATGCCATTGGACATAGGCATTTTTCGAGAAATCAGAGTCCAACCAAAAAACCGTAAAATTGGCTTCGAATGGATTTTTGCAATTACCTCTCCAGAGAGGTTGTGAAAAAATAAAGATTCAGAGCGCTTCGAACAGGTTCTTAGAGCAAATATCTTACAAGGCCTTCCCAGTCGCGCCGGTCAATATAATGCGTAATTCTGTCTGCATCGCGATTCGTCTGTTTAGCAAAAGCTGGCACATAGGGAAGTAAATTTCCTCTCGATGCCTCTTCTTTGATCCGGTCTTTAAGACCATCAATGAACCCATTCCATTTAAAACTACTGCGATGGACCTCGCGCATGCATTGATGAAGATGGATATCTGCAAAAATATGCCCCAAAAACCTGAGTGGATGAACGTGGCGAACTTTTTTCCCTTTACGTTCCATCGAGCGTCGCTTTAAACCTAATTTAATCACATTATCTCGTGCCATGGTATCTATGATCTTAAAAATAAGCTCTTTGTCATGATCGGTAATCTCAAGCCGATTAAAAAGCTCCTGTGAAATCTCTGGATTGATGAGCATTTCTGTTGCCGTGTGGCTCTCTACGCGTTCGATGCGCAGTTGATTGCTCTCATCGAGTTCCTTCCTAACAAGCGCTTCCATAGCATCGCTTTGCGAGGGGTTTGCTAACAACAAGATATGTCGTTTACCTTCACTGTAACAATCATTTAAGCTGATAGCGATGTCAACAGGGGTGATGGAATCGATCAATAGTGGTGCAGATTCGAGAAAATACCCATAAGAGAGAAGCTCCATGTTTCTTAAAAATCCTTCAGCGTGAAACGATGCCTCGACGATTAGGCCTTTCATCGGATGGTTTTGTTGAAGTTCTTGAAGCTTATCTTGAAAAAACTTCTTAGCCGCGGATAATTCCTCTAATGTGAATCCTACTTGCTTGATTTCCTGCATCACTTTTAAAAAGGATTTGAATCCTTTCTCTGGTTCCAAGGAGGTGATTTGATAGGTCATCCTTTTTTCAGGAAGAAGAAATTTAGAGAATTCTTTTGCCTCCAGACAGGAGATCTTTTGTTCTTGCAACCTTTTCGTTGTCATGCATTCAACAAGGGCTAAACTCCACAACTTACGAAGATCTCGACTCGTTTTCATTTTCGGCAGCAAAAAGCCATAACTAATCTGCAAAGAGGGGGTTTTCGTTTCAGTAGAACTGCGAACTTGCACCGGTGAAGATCCAAATACAATGCTCTTTAGATCGGGGGCGCTCTCTTCTGTTTGCAAGACAATGCCCGCCACCCATTTCCGCAATTGTTCCGCTAATGAGCAGCCTATGGCAATGAAGGCAGCACGATGGTGCCCTTTTGCTTCGATATATTCTTGACACTTTTGTAGAAATTCCGCAATTTCTTCTTCACTCTTTGGCTGATCAAGGGTAAATATAGCTGAAAAATAGTCTGGTCCCTGCTCCTCGATAACAAATCTTAACGCAGATTCCTGTGCACTCTCTTCCAGGATAAGGGAAATTTCTCCTGGCATATGATGCCATGTACCCCCATCTATCGGAAGCGGGGCATCGAGTTCTATGGGCTTTAATGCAAATAAAAAGAAGGACGTTATTAGAATAGCCAGACAACCCAAGACCCTGTTTTTAAACACTTTCTTACACATGGTGATCTCATCCTTGTAAAAAAACTAGTTATCAGCTCTCAAGGCACAATACAGTATAAATTCCCTGCAAAAGTTCTTAGACAGACTCTAAAGTTGCAACTACCTCTAGATTTATAACATAAGAGACTTGCTTGCCTACATATAAATTTTTTTCTATATGTCAGCTTACAGCCCAGGAGAATCCTCTGCTTGCGCAGAGGTCTCTAGGATTGGATTCAAAACGTCTATTAAACTACGGGGTAGTCACTGCGTGCGCCACACAATTTTCTTATTTGGAGAAGCTGAAAAAGGCGATTTTTGTCTACCTCTCATCTGCCATTCTTTATCGCAACTTGCAGATATGCTCGGCAACCCACCGGGGGAAAGCAAAGGTATTCTTTATGCTGTTCAAGCTCTTATGTGCGGTCGCGATCTCCTCTTTTTTCGCGTCAAGGAAGAGGGATTCAGTACACAGGACTATATGAAAGGATTGAAGATACTTCAGAATCGAGAAATTTCCCATCAATTAAGTGCCATTTGCATGCCAGGCATGGGGAATGCAACGATTATCGATGCAACGCAAACAGTTTGTCATTTATATAAGAGCTTTCTCATTATCGAAGAGAAAGACCTTTACGACTATCTCACTTTCCAACCCCCTGCTCAAGAAGACACCGAAGCGAGCTAGCTCTTCTAAGTAGGCGTAAAGTAGGAAACGAGTCCTTCTTGAGAAGGCTTCATAGATTTGCTTCCTGCTTGCCAATTGGCCGGACATACTTCGCCACAGTTCTCGAAATGGATCAAAGCGTCTAAGGTCCTTAGCACTTCATCTACGCTTCTCCCAAGCGGGAGATCGTTGACTAGCTGATGACGAATGATCCCTTTACGATCGATCAAAAATAGCCCACGATAAGCAATCCCATCCTCTTCCTTAAGGACATGATAGCTGATCGCAATGGTCTTATTGATGTCTGACAAGATCGGATACCGAACCCCCTCAATTCCTCCCCTGGCTCTGGGTGTAGAAACCCAAGCATGGTGAGAAAAATGACTATCCACCGAGCATCCGATCACCTGTGCACCGCGCTTTTCGAATTCTGGCAATTTATCCTGAAATGCATGCAGTTCTGTTGGGCAAACAAATGTGAAATCGAGTGGGTAGAAAAAGAGGACGATAAACTTCCCCTGAAAATCATCTAAAGAAATCTGATCGATGATTCTCCCATCTGCTACAGCTTTGGCACGAAAGGTCGGCGCTTTTTTTCCTACTAACAAACTATCCATAAAACCTCCGAATGATGTCTTGCTCTTTACCAATGGTCGTCATTTCACCATGCCCCGGGATAACTAGAGTCTCAGGAGGCAAGGATAATACCTTCTTCAATGAATCTTTCATAAATTGCGGCCGTGCAGTGGGGAAACTCAAATTACCAATCGTTCCTTTGAAAAGCGTATCACCTGAGATGAGCAACGCAAACTGAGGAAGATAGTAACAAACACACCCGGGTGTGTGACCTGGAGAATGAAGAACTTTAAGCGTGATTCCCCCAATCGTTTTTTCCTCGCCATCTGCAACAAAAAAATCAGCGAAGGCTGGTTCGATGGAGAACATCATAGGCAACCCGTCGCTCCCAGGCTTTTCCAAATTCTCTAGATCTTCTTTATGAATTCCAACAGGCATCCCCCAAACTTTTTTAGCTTTGGCGACATCCGCTGTATGATCCCAATGAGAATGGGTTAGGAAAAGAGCTCCCAATGATTTCCCCAACTTGGCAAGCCTTTTTTCCCAGTGCCTTACGCAACCTAATGGGGCATCAAAAAGAAGGGCAAGGGGCGACGTTTCTATATAAAAAAGTATAGAATTCGTCTCGGCGGGCCCAGAAGAATAAATTTCGTAGGTCATGATCTATAAATATTGCACCGGAGAGGATTTGAACCTCTAACCGCCCGGTTCGTAGCCGGGTACTCTATCCAATTGAGCTACCGGTGCATGGAGGCAAAATCATGAGGTATCTAGGGAATTTTGGGCAAGTTTTATTCAATTTGAGGATTTCCCGCTATGTAATGGTCTTTATAAATGCCGCCCAAAGCTACCCCCTTTTTTTGTGCAGCGGTTAGCTTCAGGCTATTGCAGATCTGAAGTTTGGACTAATTTCTGTGCCCTCCGGGCGCGGAAATTAGCCCAAACCCCAGTTCAGATAAAACATTGTCAATAAAGCATTCTTATTTAGGCTCTTACATTAAAATATTATTATTTACATTATTTACTTATATATTATATAATAGTAAATACAATAATCATCTAATTTATTAATAAATATAATATAGGATTAAAATGACAATTAGCATTGTAAACAAACCGTATAGCTATACAGATAGTGTAAATTTTGACACAGACAAAAGTAACATATCTCCTTTTCACATCCGACCTTTGCCTTTAAAAAAAACCAACAAACCTATTCGTTCATTAACATTAGAAACCAACGAACTTATTAATAGCGTTAACTTTTTTAAACCAAAAAACCAAAATGAAAGAATAAAACTTGTAAAAATGCATGCGAATATTAGTAAACTGTCAGCTAAATTGGAAAAATCAAATCTACACGATCCACGTCTTGTAGAAGTGAATAAAAAACTTGCGGCAGTTGAATGGATCTTAACACACATTAAGCCTACTAAAATCGAATCGCCGTTGCCTGAAACGCGAAAAGCCGCTAGTGATTCGACGCCTCTTAAATTAGTAGATATGAACGATTTAATAGATAGAGCTGCCGGTTGGATCTCTGATCAGGACCCGACAAACAAGAAAAGACTTCTAGACGCTACTCCCAATGAATTATTAAAAAGCAAAAATTGTGATGGAAGCACTAAACAAATTACAATCAATCATCTTCTTGAAAGTTATCAATTGATCAAAACATCCAAATGGTTTAAAGAACCAGATGTAAATATACAACTATCTTTATTGCGCCTCGAACAAGTCATGCAATTTTATGTGGATAACTTACAAAAAACTGATCCCCAATATCAATCCTTGGAAAATGCCTTAAAAGACATTTCATCAAACAGAATCAAAGATTTTGTTGGAAAAATCTGCGCTATCGAAATAACTAAACTCGAAGAATTTCAAAATGGACTATCGACTGATAAATTACCTTCCCTTAAATATAAGATGCTCTTGGATATGCTGGGCTTTACTGCAGTATCTTTTGAATTTAGAAACCAGATTGCGGCGGGAAAGGACAAACAAGAGCGACTAAACATTGCAAATGAACTCGGTACGCAAAAACTGGGGAAGGGAATAGGCCTCGAAGAGATAAGCGGCGCCACTTCAGCAGAGGTTGAAAAAAATAGTGAAGAAGCTGCCTACGCATTCTTGAAAGGCTACCAATATATCAAAGATGCAGGAAAACTGCCCCAACTCTGTGAAAAATTATCAACTCCTTGCATGAGCGGTAAGCTGTTGTCCGTAATGAAATTTGCAGATGAGTTGATGCTTGGAGTGCCCGAAGAATCAACTGTCAGTAAGGAAAAAACATTTTTTATGCCACGAGTGGCGATTTCTCAATCCATTGAAGAGTGCATCGTCGACGATGATACCCAAGGCGATGAAGCAGCCTTTATCAGTGGCCTAAATCACACGATTTTTAAAGGAAATACTGCTTACCAAGCTGATCTTGCACGGCGTTTAGAGAACTTAAGTGTATCTGAGACAGCGGAGAGCTTTATTCAATTTTTAAAAGATCACACTATTTGGGAAAATGGCGATTGGGAAAAAATCACCGCAAAACTCATTGAGCATGAGGAGTTTTCAACAATGTTTGCGCAAGGAAAAGCGCAAGCGTTATTAATGACCTGAATTTTGGGTTTATAAGCGGGGTGTGACAGACGCGAGGAACGAGCGTTTGTCACACCCCACATCTTGCGTAACCTGCATGTGATCTATTCGGCAATACGCTATACTGTTGCTATGATTAACTGGAATGAGCAATGGGCGCTTCACGCGCAAAACTTTCGAGGTGGCTATGCCCATATCGAATTGGGAATTGGTAAAGTCCTGCGTTTAAAAGCAGGCCCTGGCTTTGGAGACTGTTCTCATCCTACAACACACCTCGTTCTTGAGCTCATGAAAAATTACGTGTGCGGCAAACGCGTTGTCGATCTTGGATGCGGCAGCGGAATTCTTTCCCTCTCTGCTGCGCTGCTTGGCGCAAAAGAGGTCTTCGGCATTGATATCTGCAAGGAAGCCCTACTCCACTCGCTCGAAAACGCCCAGCTCAATCAAATCTCTAATGTACACTTTGGACGGACAGGACGAAAAGGAGATTTGCTGCTCATCAACATGATCTCCTCAGAACAAGAGGCCGCTTGGAAAGAGCATCCTTACTTACATGGATTCGAAGGCTTAGTCGTGAGCTCCGGCGTTCTTGCTGAACAGAAAGAACTTTATATGACACAAGCTCTTTCAAGAGGGTGGGCGCCAATTCTATGCAAAGAAAAGGCGGGTTGGCTTGGGGTTGTCTTTAGGACTCCGGCTTACATCCGCCGTGTGGCTTGCCACAACCACAGCCCCCTTTCTTAGGGGTAGCTGATGACGGGGAGCTGGTCTCTTCGGTATTTTTTTGTCCTGCTCGCTTGTAATCCGTTTCATAAAAGCCAGCACCTTGAAATCGAAGGAGGGCTGACCCCCCTCCGATTTGGCGTTGTGCTTGACCTTTTACTTGGCAAGCTGGGCAATCCTTAGCGGGCTCATCCGTGATTTTTTGAAAAAGCTCGAAAGTATGCTCACAATTCTGGCAACGATAAGGATAAGTTGGCATAAAGCGATCTTACATCATCCCCATTCCGCCCATGCCACCCATTCCGCCCATTCCGCCCATGCCATCCATTCCGCCGCCAGCATCCGCTTTTTTCGGTTCTGGCTTATCGGTGATCATCGCGGCAACGGTAATGAGCAATCCAGAAATAGACGCAGCATTTCTCAAAGCACTCTTTGTCACCATCACAGGATCGATTACGCCTGCTTTGACGAGATCGCAAAATTCTCCAGTCAGTCCATTGAAGCCGAAAGCTCCTTGGCCTTCATAGATTTTTTCTGCAATGAGATTGCCTTGTTTGCCGCAATTCGTTGCAATAGCAATCGCTGGAGCGAAAGCAGCTGTGCGAATAATATCCACACCAATCTGCTGCTCCTCGTCATTCAGTTTAAGATGATCAAGGCATCGCACAGCGCGCAGCAACGCGACACCTCCCCCAGGCACGACTCCTTCGGAGACTGCTGCTCTGGTAGCATGGAGAGCATCTTCTACGCGTGCTTTCTTTTCTTTTAGCTCGGTTTCCGTTGCAGCACCGACATTAATCACAGCTACGCCACCTACAAGTTTAGCTAGCCGTTCTTCTATCTTCTCACGATCATAATCGGATGTGCTTGCCGTAATTTCAGCGCGAAGCTGACTGATGCGTTGTTGAACCACCTTTTCATCCCCAGCACCATCGATGATGGTAGTCTCTTCTTTGCCAATTTTGACTCTCTTAGCTTTCCCAAGAACTTCGAGGCCGACTTCTTCTATTTTTAACCCTAGCTCTTCCGTCACAACGGTGCCGCCGACCAAGATCGCAATATCTTGAAGAA
>Ga0206862_1046_pt3 | contig 18145 bp, 17 predicted proteins | sample Alteio_BWOrgCont_43_FD_152625 | JGI IMG/M metagenome (GOLD analysis project Ga0206862, IMG submission 152625) | Enriched cells from forest soil in Barre Woods Harvard Forest LTER site, Petersham, Massachusetts, United States -... | ecosystem: Environmental > Terrestrial > Soil > Temperate forest >... | reverse complement strand
GGGCCTGGCGCAGGCGTTCTTCGAGCTGTTTTTGCTCGGTCTGGTTTTGTTGCAGCGTGGAGCGCATGCGGGTGAAGGCCGTGGTTACTTCGGCGACTTCATCCCTGCCGGTGCTCGCGATGGGGTAGCTGAAATTGCCTTCCGCGAGGGCGCGCACGGCGCCGACCAGGGTTTCCAGCGGGCGCGTAAAGGTGTGCGAGATCAAGAAGACAAGGACGCTGCCGGCCAAGACGCTGAGCAGGCCCAGGCCCAGAAGCACGCGGTTGAGCGCGTGCAGGAAGGAGGTGGCCTGGTCGAGCGATTTCAGGATGCTGAGGGAGACCGGAGGCCCTCCCGGGGGAGCGAGCGCGATGGTGGTGATGAGGTATTGCTCGTTGCCGATCTGGATGGCCTGTGCCGTGTCCGCGGAATGCGTCATCGGAAGCTGGTGAATTTGGCGCGCCAGCTCGGACTGCTGCGCGGGTTGGAGCGTTCCGGCTACCAGGTTGCCGTCGTAGGCGAAGGCCACTTCGCCGGACGCGATGTTGCTGAAGTCCCGCGCGGCAGCGTCGTCAATCTCGTGGCCCATGACTAGAAAACCGAGGGTGCTGTCCTCGGACGGGGCACCGAGGTAAACCGGCTGAATCCAGACTTCGTACAGACGGCCATTGCCGAACCACCAATCCTTGGTCTCGCCTTTCTGCAGCGAAGCGCGGATCAACTGCTGGGTGGTTTCGGGGCGGACGTCTTTTTTGGATGATTGCAGACCGAGCACTTCGCCCGAGCGGTCCGTCAGAACCAGCAGGTCACTGCCGCTGAGCCGCCAGATTTCGGCCGAGCCATCCTGGATGGTGGCGCCGTCATGCGTGGTCATCAGGGCGCGGACAATGGGCAGATTGGCCAGTAGCTGAGCGGAACGCGTTTGCGTGTCCTGGCGCTGACGCTCGAAACTGCGGTAGGTATTGACGGAATTGTGCAGGTCGTCCTGCAGGCCGCTACGAACTTGCTTGTTGACGCTGTAGCTGACGATGAGCAGGGTCGCCGCGGTCAGCCCAGCGGAGATCGCCAGGAGGGACAGCAGGAACTTGGTTCGCAGTCGAGTATGTCCCAAGGCAACACCCAACTTTGGAGGAGATCCACCAAAGGAAAAACCGGAGCTGATTGCTAAACTTATCTAATACCCAATCTATCACTAGGATGAGAGGGGCTACGAAGCGGGCCAGGGTGCTGTGTCGAAACGGGAACGGCGGGTCGACCGTCGGAGGTCCGCACTTATGAAATGGCGGGTTGCGATGTAGCATAGCGCCTGGCTTTCGGAAAAGGAGACTTCGTGAATATCGGTTTTGTGGGGCTGGGAGCGATGGGGCAGGTGATCGTGCCGCGTTTGATGGCCGCAGGATACCCGGTGACCGGCTGGAACCGTTCGGCGGAGCGGGCGGCCCCGCTGATTCAGGACGGCATGAAATGGGCGGCGAGCCCGGCGGGTGTGAGCGCGGCTTCCGACGTTACGTTTTCCATTGTTACGGACGGTGGCGCGGTGAAGGATGTGGCGCTGGGCGAGCAGGGGATCCTTGCGGGCATGAGGCCGGGCGGCGTGTACATTGACATGGGCACGATCTCGCCAGAGGTTACGCGCGCGGTGGCTGCGCAATTTGCGGCAAAGGGTTTTCCAATGCTCGATGCTCCCCTATCCGGCACCACGCTTACGGTGGAGCAGGGCAACGCTTCGCTGATGATTGGCGGCGATAGGGCGACGTTCGAGCGGGTTGAGCCTGTGCTGCGCGCCATCGGGCCGAAGGTGACTTACATTGGCGAAAGCGGCCTGGCGGTGACGATGAAGCTGGCGGTGAACCTGCTGCTGATGGTCGAGGTCATCGCGTTTGGGGAAGCGGTGGCGCTGGCCGAGAAGGGAGGCGTCAAGCGCGAGGTGGCTCTCGATGCGATTCTGAAGAGCGTGGCGGCCTCGCCGGTGCTGGGCTATCGCGGCCCGTTGATTCTGGAAGGGAAGATGCCGAAGGTTCCGTTCGCGGACGTGACGCTGCAGCAGAAGGACATGCTGCTGGTGCTGGAACTGGCGCGGAAATTGGGCAGCCCGGCGCCGCTGGCCGCCGGGGCGAATGAGATGATGAATGCCTGCCGCGGGCTGGGGATTGATCATAATGATTTTGTGGTGGCGCACGAGGTTTACCGGCGGCTGGGCGGGCAATCTAAATAGGGAAATGGGCGAAGTAGCCGAATTGGAATTCATTAAAGGAGCATTCGCGTGAGCGCATCTGAAGATACTCGTCCTGCAGCGGGACCGAAACTGCCGCCTTACGGCCCAGCCATTACATTGGCGCAGGCCAAGAATGTGGCGGCTGCGGCGCTGGCTCCGGCACAGGCGAACGGCTGGACGATGGTGATCGCCATCGTGGATACCGGGGGCAACCTGGTTTACCTGGAGAAGATGGACCAGACGCAGACCGGTAGCGTGGTTGTGGCGCAGGACAAGGCGCGCTCGGCGGCATTGTTCAAACGCCCGACGAAAGTGTTTCAGGAGCGGCTGGCGCGTGGCGGCGATGGGCTGCTGGTGCTGCGTCTGCGGGGAGCGATGCCGGTGGAAGGCGGGGTGCCGATTGTTGTCGAGGGGAAATTGATTGGCGCGCTGGGCGTGTCGGGTGGATCGAGCGCGGAAGATGAGGTTTGCGCGGAGGCGGGAGCGGCGGCGCTGGGGTGAGTGAGGTTTGAGGCAATGACGCGAGACGGCGGGAATCAGTGATCACGTTTGGGGCTTTGCGAGACTCTTCAAATGACGCATCCTGCGGAATTACTGGTGAACAAGGACCGTAGTATTGAGTGGCTTACCGGGGGCGACAGTTACGTGTGCCACGAAAACTATATCCGAGATCAGCCCGAGCTTCGCAGTTTTCCCATCCCTCTATGCGGGAGCCACGCACTGGTATTCAAAAATATATCGGGTCTATCAGCCCACGATCTTGCTCAGCATGTCCGCGAGTCCGCCAAATAACACCACCCCCGCCGGTGCGGTTTGCTTGACACTTGGGGCTGCTGGGGCTACCCTAGTGGCGTTCTATGAACACGTTCTCATACGCGGTATTCGCCTTTACGGGCCGCTTCTCCTGGCGGGGGAGCGGTGAGGTAGAGGCGCGATTGCGGGTGATTCGCTAGATCACTAGAGATTCCGAGCCGCAACAAGGTCCTACCGAGCCAACCTCCCGATGAGGTTGGTTTTTTTTTGTCAGGCGGACCGGCTGATGGGTCAGCGGGGGAAGGCGTTACGAAGTGAAGTGCCTGGGGAGGCGCAGACATGATCGTCAACATGAATCCGGAAGCAACCGAGGAACAGATACAGCACGTGATTGACCGCATCAAGGAATGCGGCTTTCAAGCCCACGTCATCCGCGGCGCGGAGCGCACGGTGATCGGCGCGGTGGGCAACAGCGGGCGGCGGGGCGAGTTGGAGGGTTTGCAAGTGGCCCCCGGCGTGGCCGCTTTGGTGCCCATTTCGCAGCCGTTCAAGCTGGTGGGCCGCGAGTTGCGCAGCGAGCGCACCGTGGTGGATGTGGGCGGCGTGAAGATCGGCGGTCCCAACTGGGTGGTGATTGCCGGGCCGTGCTCGGTGGAATCGCGCGCGCAGTTAATGGAGGCCGCGCGAGGGGTGCAGGCCGCGGGGGCGCACCTGCTGCGCGGCGGGGCGTACAAGCCGCGCACTTCGCCCTACGATTTTCAGGGGCTGGGGATTGAAGCGCTGGAATTTCTGCGCGAGGCGCGCGAAGAGACCGGCTTGCCCATCGTGACGGAAGTCATGGGCACCGAGGACGTGACGCTGGTTTCGGAGTACGCGGACATGCTGCAGGTGGGCGCGCGCAATATGCAGAATTTTCCGCTGCTGCGACGGCTGGCGAAGACCGACCGTCCGGTGCTGCTCAAGCGCGGGCCTTCGGCCACGGTGAAGGAATGGCTGCTGGCGGCGGAGTATCTGCTGTCGGGCGGAAACGCCAACGTGGTGTTGTGCGAGCGCGGCATAAAAACGTTTGAGTCGGAACTGCGCAACACGCTGGATCTCGCGGCCATCGCCTTGGCCAAAGAGCTGTCGCACCTGCCGGTGCTGGCGGATCCGTCGCACGGAACCGGAAGGCGCAGTGTGATCCCGGCGATGAGCCGCGCGGCAATTGCTGCCGGCGCCGACGGCCTGATGATCGAGGTACACCCGTGTCCTGAGCGTGCGCTTTCCGACGGGGCGCAGTCGCTCGACGTGACTGCGTTTGCGCGGCTGATGCAGGATATGGAGCGGCCCATGGCTACGCGGGCCGGGGTTCTGGTTTAGGTCGCGCGAAGTGCTGGGTAGGGGAGCGTTGAAGCACAGGATGGTGCGGCAACTTACTTAGATTGCGACGCCCGGCTACAGAATTCGCTGGTGGGAATAGCCGGCTGCGGTGATGGCGCCCAGCAACTCCTCCACCTGTGCGGCGCCGCGTGTTTCCATGGTGACGTCAATGGCCGTGTCGCCGAGGCTGACGCCGTAATAGGTGCGGTTGAAGGTCAGCTCCACGATGTTGGCCTTGTGGCTGGCGATGACCGTGGAGAGCTCCACCAGCGCGCCGGGACGGTCCGCCAGTTTCACGCGGATGCGCACGAGTCTCCCATCCTTCACCAGGCCGCGCTCGATAATCCGGCTGAGCAGGGAAACGTCAATATTGCCGCCGCCCACGATAACGGCGGCGTGCTGGCCGTCGAGCGAAGTCTTGTGCTGCAACAGAGCAGCGGTAGCTGCGGCACCGGCGCCCTCCGCCAGGGTTTTTTCCTTTTCCAGCAGCGTCAGGATCGCGCTGGCGATCTCCTCTTCCTCCACGGTGACCATTTCATCCACGTACTTGGCCACCAGCCCGTAGGTGACGTCGCCGGCGCGGCGTACGGCGATGCCGTCGGCGATCGTTGAGGCGCTGGGGATGGTGACAGGCGCGTGGTGCGCCAGGGCCTCGATCATCGAGGGCAGGCGCGCGGTTTCCACGCCGATGATCTTAATTTTTGGATGCGTCTCCTTGATGGCACAGGCGATGCCGGCGATCAATCCGCCGCCGCCCACCGGCACCACTACAGCTTCCAGTTGCGGGCACTGCTCGAGTAGCTCCAGACCGATGGTGCCCTGGCCGGCGATCACGGCCGGATCGTCGAAGGGGTGCAGAAATGTCAGGCCGCGCCGCGCGGCCAGTTCCAGTGCGTAGGCGCAGGCTTCGTCGTAGTTCGCGCCGAAGACGATGACCTCTGCGCCGAAATTTTGTGTGGCGATTACTTTGACCATCGGCGTCACCGAGGGCATAACGATGGTGCTGCGAATGCCGCGCCGTGTTGCGTGGTAGGCCACGGCCTGCGCGTGATTTCCCGCCGAAGCTGCGATCACGCCGCGCTCGCGCTGTTCAGCGGTAAGCAGCAGGATCTTGTTCAGCGCGCCGCGCTCCTTGTACGCGCCGGTCATCTGCAGGTTTTCCAGCTTCAGGTAGATGCGCTGTCCGGTGGCTTCGGATAGAAAAGCGGAATACTGGCAGGGCGTGCGATAGATGGAGTCGCCGATGCGCGCGGCGGCTTCGCGAATGGCGGCGTACAGGCCGGTGCCGGCGGTGTCTGCCTTGTGCGTGGTCACGATGATTCGCCTTCGCCGGTGCCGGCGCTGTGAGAACGTCGCGCGTGCGCAAACGGCCGCGCCTGTGGGCCCTGATAATCCCGCGCCACCTGGCCGGCGCCGCGCAGAATGTACTTGTAAGTGGTGAGCCCTGCAAGCCCCACGGGACCGCGTGCGTGCAGGCGGCTGATGCTGATGCCGACCTCGGCGCCGAAGCCGTAGCGATAGCCGTCGGCAAAGCGCGTGGAGGCATTGTGGTAGACGCCAGCCGAATCCACCTGTTGCAGGAAACGCTCGGCGGCTTGTTGGTCGCCGGTGACGATGGCGTCGGTGTGGGCCGAGCCGAACTTCGCGATGTGTTCCATGGCTGCGGTCATGTCTGGCACCACGCGGATCGCCAGTATCAGGTCGCCGTATTCGGCGTGCCATTCGTCATCGCGAACGGACTCGACGGGGGCGGTCACGTTTGCATCGCGCAGCGTGGCTACCGTCTCCGAGCAGCCGCGCAGACGCACGCCTCGCTCGATCATTCTTTTTGCCAGCAGGGGAATGAACGCGCCGGCGATCTGCCGGTGCACCAGGACGGTTTCGACGGCATTGCACGCTGCGGGGTAATCGGTCTTGGCGTCGTCAATAATGTTCAGCGCCATGCCGAAGCTGGCTTGCGCGTCCACGTAAATGTGGCAGACGCCCTCGGAATGGCCGAGCACGGGAATGCGCGTGTTGGATTGCACGTGGCGCACCAGTTCGTAGCCGCCGCGGGGGATTACCAGGTCAATCAGATCGTCCAGTTTAAGCAACTCGTCCACCTCGGCACGCTGCTGGACATTGGTGACCGCGGCCTCGGGGACAGCGGTTCCACGAAGGGCGGCGCGGATAGCGCCGACGACGGCACGGGCGGTGCGCTCGACCTCGCTGCCCGGTTTCAGGATCACGCCGTTGGCGGATTTGATGGCCAGGGAACTGATCTGGGTTATGGCGTCGGGACGCGCCTCGAAAATCGCCGCCAGCAGGCCGATGGGCGTACTCACTTTTTCGAGTTGCAGGCCGTTGTCGAGCTCGATGCGCTCCAGCACGCGGCCGATGGGATCGGGCAAGCGCGCGACGGCGCGCACTCCCTCGCTCATCGCCGCGAGTTTCGCGGGCGTCAGCGTGAGGCGGTCAACGGTGGCTTTGGTCAAGCCGCCGCGCTCCAGCCGGGGCTGCGCGGCGGCGAGGTCTTCGCGATTGGCGGCAAGAATTTCGGAGCAGGCGCGGTCCAACGCGGCGGCTACGGCTTCGAGTGCGGCATCGCGCTCGTCGTTGGAGGTGGCAGCCATGGTGCGCGCGGCGCTTTTGGCCGCAACGGCCAGCGCGCGAATTTCGGCGCTCATTGGTGTTTTCCGTCGGATGAATCTGTCGAGGCCGTGGGAGTGAACAGCGTGCCTACCGCCTGGCCGGCGCGGATCATGTCCAGCACACCCGGTGTGCGGCCGTTAGCGATGATCGCCGCGCCGCCGGCTTCGTTGGCAATACGCGCCGCGGCCAGTTTGCTTTCCATGCCGCCGCGCCCGCGCCCGTTGCCGCCACGGGCGAATGCCAGAACCTCGTCGCTTACGCCGTTCACTTCCGGAACGAGGGTGGCGGCATCACTCTGCGGGTCGCCGGTGTACAGGCCGTCCACGTCGGAGAGCAGGATCAGGAGACTTGCTCCGACGTGACGCAATACCAGCGCGGAAAGTTTGTCGTTATCACCGAACATTCTTTTTTGCGGCGCGCCGGCGGCGGGTGCGTCGAGTTCTTCGGTGGAGACGGTATCGTTTTCGTTGATGATGGGGATGACGCCGAGTTCCAGCAGCGTTTCCAGCGTGGCGCGCAGGTTGGCGTGGCGTTTGGGATCGGCGAAATCCTCTTCGGTCAGCAGTACCTGCGCCACGCGGTAGCCCAGCTTGTCGAAGGCGTCGTCATACATGCTCATCAGGCGGCTTTGGCCCACCGCCGCGCACGCCTGCACCAGCGAAAGCTTTGTGGGCCGCTCGGTGAGTTCAAGGCGGCGCGCCCCGAGGCCCACTGCGCCGGAGGATACCAGCAGCACTTCACACCCGGCGCCGCGCAGGTTGGCCAGCGATTCGGCGATGCCATACAGCACGCCGATGGAGGCCGAACCGTCATCGCGCATGAGCACGTTGGTGCCAACCTTGACGACAATGCGCGAGGCCGCGGCGGCCGCCTCGCGGGCCGTCGGCTTGCGGGACGCTTCGGGAGCAAGCGTGGCGCCAGGCGTCCGGCGCGCGTCAGTTTCGTGCTTTTTCAAGGTGCGTACACCAGCTTCCGCGTGGAAAATCGAATCAATCCATTTTGCCAGCCGGAGCAGGAGACCGCAAGGCAGGTGGCGTGGCAGTGACGATCAAATCGTCGTGGTTGAACTGGCCTCGCGACGTGACCTGAGGGCGCGCCATTATTCGGCGGTGACCTCCCAAATTTCGGATGGCAAGCGGCCGGAGACGTAGTCGTGTTCCGTTGTGCTTACCATACGCATGCCGCTTTTCTCGGAGATGCGCCGCGATGCGGTGTTGGCGACCGCTTTGGAGGTGCGCAACAACGGAGACTTTAATTCGCCGAACCAATAATCGGTGGCTGCTTGGCAGGCCTCCGTCATGAGGCCCTGGCGGTGATACGGCAACGCCAGCCAGAACCCTCGATTGTTCTTCTCATTTTTCATCAGGCTGATGCTTCCAATCATGGCAGCGGGAGAAGCCTTTAGGCGCAGCGTCCAGTGCCATGCCTCGCCGCGCTGCATGGCCGGAAGCGACACGTCGCGGTAATAGGTGCAGGCGCCGTCGGGCGGATAGGGCCATGGAACGAGGGATGCCATGTAACGCACGACTTCCCAGTGCGGAAACAGAATTTGGGCTTGCTCAGCATCGGCCAGTTCCAACGGACGCAGGTAAAGGCGCGGCGTTTCCAGAGTGGGTATCATGAGTGCGAAGCGCGGCTGCGTGGTGCTTTCCGGCCGACGGCATCACACGGCCTCCGCGCGGGCAATCGAATGCGCCAATTCTGCCATCCGACGTCTTGCGCAGCAAGATAGCCGCGATGCGGTGGCGCGCGCTACTGGACAGAATGGGTTGCGCGGATGTTACTCTCTCTGCTCGGCACAGCTTCCATGTTGTCTGTGAGCGGGTGGCGCTCCCCTGCATTGCCAACGCTGCGGCCGAAAAAGGGGCGCTGGAGCAGTCTCTGAGAAAACGATCACGCAGCGGCACGCCGGCTCCCTCCGGTGGGCCAAGAAGAGGGCGCCGGAACCGCGCTACAACGGATCAACAAACCGGCCAGGAACAAGCCCTGAATGCGGCGGAACTTGGAAAGGACCGCGCGGCGCACAGCTTCAACCCCTTCCTGAAGCACGCGGGCGTGTGCGCGGCGCTCGGGGTTCTGATTCTACTGGCGTGGTCCAACTCTTTCAGCGGTCAATTGGTTTTCGATAATCGAGCGATGATCGTGCTCGATTCGCGCGTTCACGCGGCGACCAGCGAGAATGTAGGTCTGATTCTGAATCACGCTTACTGGGCCACCATCTATGACGTGGGCCTGTACCGCCCAATCACAACGCTGTCTTACCTGCTGAATTACGCGATTCTGGGCAATGCGGAGCGGCCCGCCGGGTATCACGCGCTCAATATTTGTCTGCACATTCTGAACGCCTGCCTCGTCTACGCCCTGACTTTACGCCTCCTTCGCAAATTGTGGCCCGCGGCTTTTATCGCGGCGGTATGGTCGCTGCATCCGATCGTGACCGAATCGGTGACCAATATCGTTGGCAGGGCCGACCTGCTGGCGGCGCTGGGCGTGCTGAGCGGGCTGCTTCTGTATTTCAAAAGCACGGAATCGGCCGGCTGGCAGCGGGCGCTGTGGCTGGTGGGCCTGACGGGGGCTACAACGTTGGGAGTATTTTCAAAGGAAAGCGGAGTGGTCATTCTGGGCTTGATCATTCTCTACGAAGCAACCTGGTGGACGGAAAGAGAACAACTTCGCGGACTTCTTCTCGGATGTGCGGCGTTGGCGCCTCCGTTTTTACTGTTGCTATATCAGCGATCGGTCGTGCTGACCTCGGAGCCGCCGCTGCTTTCGCTCACGACCGATAATCCGATCATCGCCGCCTCGTTTTTTCGCGGACGGCTGACGGCGCTTGTGGTGATGGCAAAATGCCTCGGGCTTATGGTGTGGCCTGCGAGGTTGTCGGCCGACTATTCGTATAATCAGATTCCGATCGCCACCGGAGCTTTACACGATTGGATCGCGTGGGGCGCGCTCTTCGTTGTGATCATCGCGACCCTGCTTGCGTTCAAACGCAGCCGCGAGGCTTTTTTCTTCGCGGGATTCGGATTTGTTTCATTTATCCCGGTTTCCAACTTGCTTTTCTCGACCGGCACGATCATGGCCGAGCGACTTCTGTACCTGCCAGCCATCGGATTTGCCGGTTGCCTCGTGCTGATCGCCTTCTGGGCCGGCCGCTCGGTGCGGTGGGAGGCGCTTGCCCCGGTCGTTTTGAGCGCGATGCTGATTGCGCTGGGGCTGCGCACCTGGGAGCGGAACCGCGACTGGCGCGATGAGCTGTCATTGTGGAATTCCGCGGTTGCGGCGGCGCCGAACAGCTTTAAGGTTCACCTGAATCTTGCCGCAGCAATCAGCAACCTTGACCCCGCCCACTGGGACACACAGCGTGCGGGGCAAATTATTGCCGAAACGGAGCGGGCCCTCGCCATTCTTGCGCCGCTTCCGGATTCGATGAACTCGGAGATGGCCTACGCCTTTGCGGGTAAGGCGTACCTGCTGCAGGGTGACTCACTGCCGAGGCCCGCAGGGAACGGCCAAACGACCATGACGCCTGAGAGCCGCCGCGCCTATGAGAGGTCCGTGGAGGTGCTTTCCAAGGGATTGGCGATTGATACGGCGTTCAACGCGGCCTACCGTCAAGAACAACTGGCGCGTGGCCGAACAGACTCCGAAATCCCTCCCGCGGGACTGGCGACGCTGTACTACGCGATTGCCAGCGCGGATTTTCGGCTACAGAAATACGGCGAAGCGGTTTCCGCCGCCTCGTATGCGACGACCCTGGATCCAAATTCACCGGACGCTTACGTTGCCATGGGGGATGCGCTATTCGCGGAAAATCAACGGGAAGACGCGGCAATCGCATTCATGGAAGGTCTTTTGATCTCGGGAGATCATACGTTCCTGCCCTTGCTGCGGGGCGCGTACACCAGCGGCCTGGATGCCAAGGGTTGCGCCTACACCGGCGGCAGTGAATTCCCGAACCCTTCGTGCGAGCTCGTTCACAGCGACTTCTGCAAAGCATCGTCGCGCCTGATCAAAGTTCTTCAGGCAGGCGGCCGGCAATCTGTTGCGGCTGAAGTGCAGGATCAGGCGGTGCAGCAGACCGGTTGCTCGCTTGAGGAACTGAGGTAGCTTCGTCGCCGGCGCCTGCGGCGGTTTTACAAGCGGCCGTAAAAGAGGCGGGCGATGTAGTCGAATCGCACGAGGCCGTCTTGGGCGTGCGCATCGAAGATTTGCCGCAAGCGCTCCAGCATGGGTTCGTGTTTGGGATGGCCCTGCACCGGGGTGAACGAAGAACTCAACAGCCGCCCGCGCAACCCCGCGAAATCGAAGATCTGTTCGTTGGGGAAATTGGCTTCGCGGAAGTTACCGGCGCCGAAGAACTGCTCCATCTTTTCGCGCTGCGGATATTTTTTGTCCACCTCTCCGTAGTCGGTGCCAAAGTCGCGCAGCAGAATTTCGTAGTCGCGCTGAAACGGCGTGCCGTCCTTCTTGCGCTCGTTGGAAATGACGGCTACCCAGCCGTCCTGCCTTAGTATTCGGGCGAACTCTCGCCGCGCGAGTTGCGGGTTGAACCAGTGAAACGCCTGGCCCGCTACCACGAAGTCCACGCTGGCGCCCAGCAGCGTGGTTTCCTCCGCTGAGCCTGGGATGCTGCGAAACTCCGGGAATTCGCGCAGAAATTCCTCGCCGGCCCGGCGCATGTCGGCGTTTGGTTCCACGCCGTACACCGGGTTGCCGTTGGCCAGGAATAGTTGCGCCAGCAGACCGGTGCCAGAGCCGATATCGGCGATTACCGACTTTGGCGTCAGTGCGCAGTCAGTGCGCAGCACGTTCAGAATCGAGGCCGGGTAGCCGGGCCGGTAGCGCAGATAGTCGTCCACTCGGTTGGAAAAACGCTGTTTGGAATCGGTCGGCATTCTGGTCCCCAGGACGGTTTTTATTTTAACAGCATTATTTCGACAGCGCGGCCAGTCCAGCCTTGGCGCACTGATCGTCGAGATCGTCCATGGCGCCGCCGACGGATATGGCTCCTGCGACCTGGCCGTCAATCAGAATGGGGAACGCGCCGGCCTTGGCCACCACCTGCGGAAGGCTCAAAAATGCGGTGCCGTCGCCGCCGTGCGAGATCTGATCCTCGAAAAAGCGCGTGGACTGGCCGAACCCTGCCGAAGTGACGGCCTTCGCGACGGTGACCTCCATGGTGTTGAAGGGCGCGCCATCCATGCGCTCCAGATAGATCAGATGGCCGCCGTCGTCCACGATGGCCACCGTCACGGTCAATTTATTCTTGGCGGCCTCGGCTTCGGCGGCTGCGGCCATTTTTTTAGCGCCTTCCAGGCTGATGGCTTTCTTCTCGCGAGTCTGGGCGCGAACATTTCCCGCGCCAGCCGACAGGCAGGCCATCGCGGCCGTCGCAAAAATCAAATAGCGGATCCTGATCATGTAAGGCTCCTTTTCTTCGGTCTAGTTCGCGGGCGATTTTGATTGCTGGGGCTGCGCGAGATCAATCCAACCTAAATCCCGCCCACTCGGCGGTGGGCTCGCCGGCAACCCAACAGCGAACCAGGCTGCCTCGCGCCATTTTCCTTTCTGCTTCACCCACACAGTCATCAGTTCGTTGTTGACGTCGGCGATTTTGCCGCTGTTGTCGGCGCGCAAATGAATATGGCCCTCGACAATCGCGGAGTCGCCGTAGGACCGCACGTGCAGGTCGGAAAGATCCAGCGTCAGGAATTTGTGCGCGCCGCTGCCCACGCCCTGTAGGTACTCGGCCTTGTGTTCCACCATGCCGTTGGCATGGGTGTGCGTGAAGTCGCCGGTCTCGCAGGCGTCCATGGCGGCGACGTCGGCGCGCAATTCGGCGGCGTTACAGTCGGCGTTGGCTTTCAGGACCTCTTCGTCGGTTTTCGAGTTTGCGCCGCTGGATTGCGCGGGCCGCGCGGAGGATAGCAACGCCGGCGCGAGAAGTAACGCGCAGCAAGTGGCCGCGAACAAAGAACGTCTCACTGACATTTTGTTCCTCCCCAATGCCGGCGGCCCGCCGTTGCCGCGCCTATGCTGGCAGGGCCAATGCTGATGGATTGTACGCCGGATCGCCCCTGTGAACCTACCGTCGCGGTGTTGTGCCCGATGACGATCAGTGCCACAATACGGCGCGAGAAAGCGGCAGCGCTTCGCCGGAATGCCATCCGGCCAATCGGGGAGGAAGTCCATGAAATATTTTCTTTCGTCAGCGTTGGTAGCGGCTCTTGCGTTGGGCGGCGCGCTGGGCGCGCGGGCGCAAACCGAAGTGACGCTCATCGCGCCCGGCGGCGCGCGTGCGCCGATCACGCAGTTGATCCCCGGTTTTGAGAAGAAAACCGGCATGAAAGTGAAGGCCACCTTCGGCACCGGCGGCGGCACCAAGAAGCAGGTGATCGACGGAGATGCGTTTGACGTGCCGGTGGTACAGCCGCCGCTTGAGCCGGTGGTGGCTTCGGGCAATGTGGTTCCCGGCAGCGCGACGCCGCTGGCAACGGTTGCCGTGGGCGTCGCTGTAAAAAAGGGAGCGCCTAAGCCGGATATCTCCACTCCGGAGGGGGTGAAAAAGATGCTGCTCTCGGCTGCGTCTATTTCTTATCCCGACGGAAAGGGCGGGGCCGCGGCGGGCGTCAGCTTTGACGCGACGCTGAAGAAACTCGGCATCTACGACCAGATACAGCCGAAGATCAAGCTGGCCTCCGGCGGCGCCGGTTCGATGGCTATGACCGCCAAGGGCGACGTCGAAATCGGCTTGACGTTCCTGAGCGAAATGGACGATCCGGGCATTGATATTGTGGGGCCGCTGCCGAAGGAAATCTCCACGCCCACCGCGCTGGTGGGCTACGTGTCCACGAAGGCAAAGGATCCGGCGGCGGCAAAAGCGCTGCTGGATTACCTGAGCGGGCCCGAAGCCGCGGTAGTGTACAAGTCGCTGCGGATGACGCCGGGCAGTTGAGGTCAAACAAGTCCGATGGGCCGCTCCGATCGGGGCGGCTCGGGCCGGCGTCCCGAAAGGTTCAAAGCAATAACCGGAGTGACACGCCGCCGTCTCTGCTGCGCAGAAATGTCCTGCCTGGTGCACGAATTACAGGGGGCATCGCCAGACGTAACTTCGTCAGGCCTGTCAACTGACTGCGTTGGCGCAACTTACAATTTTTCTCTCCGTGGCAAACCCTTTGCGGCCTCAATGCTGTAATTATCCCAGCCCGACCTGAAATGGGGCCAAGCTATGCATACGATAGACGCGAAGCGTATTTTGCTACACCCGCTGCCATGTGACGATCCGCTGCGAATTGCGGCGGAGCGATTTCTGGGCCAACTTGCCCAGGCTGAGGAACTGGCCGAAGGGTGCAATCTTTGCCAGGGGACAGGTGTGGTGGGGGGCGCGATTTGCAGGTGCATTTCGGGATTGCCGGACGAGGTGGATGATGCGTTTGTGCGCGGCGAGCGTTGCCGTTGAGTAGACACTGGAACAAACCGGCGATAACCGAACAGCTGCCGCAGGCATCACATAGTCGAAGGCCCGGACGGGGAGATCTCTTCCGTGGCCGTAAGTGCTCTGTGTTTTTGACACTAGCACCGCTGATAACGGTGCGCGCATGCGGACCTTCTTACGAGGGCCGTGGATGCAAAAAACAAAGTGACGCAGAAGGGGAGCCGCCAGGCTCCCCTTTGCGGTTTTCGTGCTCAGTAGTCCCACAGAACGCGGCCGAGGAGAGACGCAATTATGATGCAATATAAATTTGAGCTGATTGTCGCCGACCCCGCGCATTTGACCGCTGCCGCAGAACCGCTGAACGATCTGGCTGAAGAGAGGTGGACCGTGGTGGCCCTGGTTCCATTCGATCCCGGGAAGACTTATCTCGCATTATTGGGTCGGGAGAAGGAAGAGCGCGAGGAGCTTCTGGAGCCGCTGGCAGTTGACGCCGCGATTGACGCTGCGATCGTCGAGAAATTGCCGTCTCCGAACGCCAATTGATAGGCACGGCGGAGATGCGCAGGATAATCCCCGTAGCGCCGATAATCGCGACCGCGTTACCGACCCTGGCTTATTAGTGTTTGCCGAGCAAGCCGCCGAGACTCTTGCCCAGGTTTGCGCCGCCGGGAATTGATGCGCCGCCGGGGATCGCGCTCTTTAGGCCGCTGGTGAGGCCGGCCAGATCGGGTTGGAAGCTTGGATTGGATGTGGTGCCCGTAATCTTAAACGGGATTCCGCCCTTGGTGCCTTGTCCGCCAGTGAGCGAGGCCAGGGTTGAAACCGCCCCCAGTGGACTTGCCGAATTTCCAAGTTTTGCCGACATCTTGAAATCCAGCGCCTGGCTGGGGCTGATGGTGCCCGCTCCCGTAATGCTTCCAATGGACGGCACCACCAGATTGATGGCGTCGGCCTTGATTCCGTCGCTAGCCTCGCGGATGGTGGAACTGAATACCTGGATGGTAGTGTCCTTGCCTGTAGGCAATCCTCCGAAAGTGGATAGAACTTTCATCTTGCTCCCGAGATCAAATCCTTGCAGGGTGCCGTTGGCGAGACTTACCGGCCCGGCGATTACCAGCTTGTTTACGGGCCCGTTAATGGCCAGGTTCACGTTCAGCGTGCCGGCCTTGAGGGAAGAGCCCGAGGGTAGCGTGACTCCAAGGGCAGGCAGCATGGCTTCCAGGTCGGTTGCCGGCATGTTGTTGCCGACCAGCTTCATGTCCAGTGAGGTGGTGTTAGCCGCCGTTTTGTACGTGCCCGTGAGCTGCGCCAAGGCGCTGCCGATGTGCACGTCGCCCTGTTTCAGCATGCCGCTTTGGCCGGCCAGATCGTACTGAGTCGCATAGTCAACCTTCACCACCTGGCCGGCGGGCAGCGCGCCGGGAACCAATTGCAGTTTATTTGCGGTGACCGTGCCCATCGTGGTGGCCTGTTTGCCGTCGGACGCCAGCGTTCCGGTGAAGTCCACAATTCCGGCGATGCCCGAGGCGGCGTCCACCAATCCGGTGGAGGTCAGGTTCAGGGCTTTCACTTCCAGATTCGCGCTCAGCGGCGTGGCCTGCATGTTGGTCTGGTTGATCGGGCCGATCTTGCCCTTGAGCGAAATGGTGCCGTTGTCGGGGGCCTGTACCGTGAGTTCGAACGGAAACTCGGTGGTGGTGGAGAGGTCGGAGGCACTGAGGTCCACCTGCGAGTACGTGCTGGTCTTGGCGTTGGCCCCGGTGGTTCCTACGGAAAGCGTGCCGTTCTTGATGTCCAAGCGCGCGACGGAAAGGTTTCCAGTCGAACTGGACCCGCCGGCGGGCGCGGGTGCGTCGCCGGTCTTGGCCGTGGAAGACGATGCGCCGAGCGACGAAAAATTCCACGTTCCCGAGGCCGTGCGCAACAGCGTCACCTCGGGCTCCTCGATCGTGAAGGCAGTCACGTGCAGCGCGCGCGAGAAAATCAGCGGCATCATCTCTACGCCGATGGTCACGGCTTTAGCTTTCAGGAATGGAGCAGGGCTGAATGCGGGATCGTCGGCGATCGTCAAATCCTGCACGGAAACGCCGCCGGACAGAACCGACAAGCTGATGTTGCCGATGTCCACTTTGCGGCCCAGGGCGCTTCCCATCATGGATTCGATCGTTGGGCGGTACTGGTTGACGTTGACCAGCATGGGCAGGATCAGCACTGCCAGCAACAAAAGAACGACAATTCCGCCGAAGATGTAGATGAGTTTTTTTGACATGTGCGCGCTCCTGCTTTACGGACGGTGAACAGCCTTGCGGGTGCCACAAGCTTCCGGTTGTCGAGGTCCTGCCCGCGGCGTCAAAAGGTTATCATGGCGGTTTCCGCAGGGAAAGCGTCGGCTAGCACCGCGCAGCCCCGCGCTTGCCAATCCTCCGATGCAGGGTGTATACGTTTCGTCTAGTGTCCTTGCCAGCTGGATTTTTCGCCCGGTGTCACGCGCCTCAAGTTATTTGCGGCGTGCGCCCTATTGGCCGCACGCAATCGCCGGAGAGCTCAATGCAAACTCGAGAGAGAACAAGGAGAATCGTATGAAACTTTTCAGCAATCGTTCCAATTTGCGCTGCGGGGCCGCGTCTCTGGCTGCCGCGATGCTCGGGCTTGGATGCCTTAGTCTGGCGGCGCAGGCACCGGCCGGCGGAGGCGCCGGTGGCGGCCAGGCGGCCGCTGCGCAACAGCTTGCCAAGATCAGCACCAAGGTTGATTCCAACGTGATCTATGGCATGTATTCCGGGCTCGCGCTGCTGATGGACGTTTATTACCCGGCGCAGCCCAATGGCAAGGGAGTGATCTTTGTCCACGGCGGGCACTGGCGCATGTCGCCGGCGGTCGGCTCGCTGGCCCCCAAGACGAACGGGAACATCGTGCAGTTGGTGGCCTTCATCAAGCCGTTCGTGGACGCTGGCTACACCGTTTTTGTTCCCGACTACCGCATGGCGCCGCGCTTTACGTACCCCGCACCGGTGGAAGATGTCCAGCGCGCGGTACGCTTCGTGCGCTTCAACGCCAAGAAGTACAACATTGATCCCGATCATATCGGCGGCGTCGGTTTTTCGGCGGGCGCGCACCTGATCAGTATGGTGGCGCTGATGGATAGCAAACCAACCGACCGCGATCAATCGCCGGTCGGGCAGGTGAGCTGCAGCCTGCAGGCCGTAGTGTCCGGGGCGACTCCGGCGAACCTGGGCGAGAATGCCGACGTGCTTGAGAATGCGGGATGGACCTCGGGCTTCATCGGCGATCTGGTGGCTCCGAAGATGCCGGCTAACTCCGAAGTCTACAAGAAGCTCATGGTGGCCTCGCCGATCACTTACGTTAAAGCGGGAGCGCCGCCATTCTTCCTGATCCATGCGGATAAGGACGCGGAAGTGCCCATGCAGATCGAAGTGGAATTCCAGCAGGCGCTACAAAAGGTCGGCACGCCGGTGAAGTTGGTTGTCGTGCCGAACACCGAGCACGAAGCCACTTTCGTGGGAGACAATTCCAAGGTGTTCACCCCCGGTATGGTGCAGTGGATGGATCAATACCTGCAAGTGAAGACCACAACCTCAGCCGTGCAGTAAGCCCGGCGTGCATTACTCTGGGCGGGAAGGTCGCATAGAGCATTTCAGCTTCGTTTCAGAGAGTCCCCGGTTCCTGAAGTCAGGCGCCGGGGATTTATTTTCTCGGGGATTGTCTTCAGGGCGTGTCGGCAGCGTCGGCGTCGCTGGCCTGGCACGCAG
>Ga0206862_1145_pt1 | contig 18196 bp, 19 predicted proteins | sample Alteio_BWOrgCont_43_FD_152625 | JGI IMG/M metagenome (GOLD analysis project Ga0206862, IMG submission 152625) | Enriched cells from forest soil in Barre Woods Harvard Forest LTER site, Petersham, Massachusetts, United States -... | ecosystem: Environmental > Terrestrial > Soil > Temperate forest >... | reverse complement strand
ATGGATCTTCGTGCTCAGGCCGCCGCGCGAGCGGCCGATCGCTTGATCTTCAGACCCCCCTTTTTTCGCCCCGGCGGCGTGCTGGTGGGCCCGGACGATGGTGGAATCGACGATCAGATATTCAAAGTCCGGATCATCGGACATCGCCTCGAAGATCCGCCACCAAACACCCTTGATGCTCCATCGACTGAAGCGCCGAAACACGCTGTTCCAATCGCCAAACGCCTCCGGAAGATCACGCCACGGAGAGCCCGTACGCACGATCCACAGCACACCTTCCACAAACATCCGGTTGTCGCGCCCGGTCGAACCTTTCTGGTCAGGTCGACCAATGATCAACGGAGCCATCCGCTCCCACGCCGCATCGCTCAAAACCAACCGGTCCATCACACCCAAGACTGCCTCCCAAAAGCAGCCTTGAATCTGATTTCCTCCTAAAGGCGACGTTACACTTGACAAAGCGAGCCGGTAGGGGTAGTGTTTGGGCCACAGGAGATTCGACCGTGGCCCAATCCGCTTTTGACGATCCCCGCTTCAACGATGAAGCTGCCGCTTTCGCGTACGTCGAGAGCAAGCTTTGGCCGCGCGGTCCAGTTTGCCCGCACTGTGGCAATGCTGACTCCAATCGCATCCGCAAGATGCAGGGTAAGGCGACCCGCCTTGGCCTTTACAACTGCAATGAATGCAAGGGGCAGTTTACTGTTCGCCAGGGGACCATTTTTGAAAGTTCTCATCTTGAGCTGCGCCTTTGGCTTCAGGTAATTCACCTTATGTGCGCCAGCAAAAAAGGCGTTTCGACCCGTCAAATTCAGCGGACGCTATCTTGCAGCATGAAAACCGCATGGTTCCTTACTCACCGCATTCGCGAAGCTATGCGTGACGGCTCGCTTGCGCCTATGGGCGGCGAAGTAACTCCCGTTGAGGTTCACGAAACCTTCTTTGGCAACAAGAAGGGCGTCGAGATCAAACGAGGGTATGGCCACAAGAATGCTATTCTGACCCTTGTTGAGCGGCGCGGGGCGGGTCGCTCATTCCACGTCGAAAGCATCAAGAAAGAAGATCTTGCGCCAATCGTTCGCGCCAACATCGCGCGCGAGGCGCATATCATGACCGATGAAGGCGCGCAGTACACTCAGGTTGGCCGAGAGTTTGCGGGGCACGGCAAGGGGTTGACCACTCGCGCGAGGAATACGCCTATCATGACCGCGCAACCGGCCTCCTAATTACCACCAACACCGTTGAAGGCTACTACAGCATCTTCAAGCGAGGCATGATCGGTATCTACCAACACTGCGGCGAGCAACACCTTCACCGCTATCTCGCCGAGTTCGATTTCCGTTACTCCTATCGCATCAAGACCGGCTACAATGACGCCGCTCGCGCTGATCGCGCGCTGCTAGGCGTCAAGGGCAAGCGGCTCACTTATGAAACGACTGCGAACCGCTAGAAGCCCCAATCGCCGGAATTAGGAGAAACCGTGACGGCTCCCTCGCTGACGATTGAGTTCAAAACCTATGTTCGCTGCGACGATGGCGAAGTCTATCTAGTCGATACAATCCGGCACGATGACGGTCTTTGGCTCGTACCCAAATGGCTCGTAACGCCATTTCCGAACAGGCAAAGGCCAGCTCGAATAATTCGTATGGACTCGCTGGCGCACAAAGACCTTGGCCCAAATTTTCTTCGCTCTGGCCATCATGCGTTGCAACTAGACGATCTAATGCCCAAAGCTGTTTTGGATGGGGCCAGCCAGTCGCGACCATCTGCACAGTTCGACGTTCGAGAGGAGCCGGAACTATATGTTCGACGCGATCCCTAGAGGTGATAAATGACAAACAAGACTCCAAAACCCAAGCTAACCGACGCCGAACGTCACAAGCGCTTTGTCGAAACCGCGAAGAAAGTCGAAGCGTCGGAAAACTTGGAAGATTTCGAATGGGCGTTCTCGCAGGTCATAAGGAGAAAACCCCCTCGCAGCCGCCAGTCATCGCCCCAAGCGACGCCGAAGTAAACGTATCCTCCGGCTCAGGTCTGAAAACAGGCCTTGTCTCTTGTCATGTTCATATACATCAAGTGCCGATTCTGGCCTGGGCTTAGTTTTGCTATCGTAGATAGTCGAAAACCCCGGTAACGTGCTACCAGCGTTTAACATGGCAGCGAGACTCCTTGCGATATCGTCCTCACTAAGGTTCAATACGACGCCATTTATTATCCGGGGGCTTGGCCCGAAGGTATCGCGGACTATGGTCGTTTCGTTCCCGCCTTCCCATCCTTTGCGGGTCCAGTATGCGAGGAAGTGGCGGCTTGGAGGGGCAAAAATTCCACATCATCTGCAAATTTTGGTCGGCTTCAACGACCCTTGGCGCGCTCTAATTCGTCTTCTTTCATCATAATTGATACGGCATAAGACACGTTAGAGCGAATAACATCGAGAAATAGCGGAACATCCTCCATACGGCGGGCCATCTCGCTCATCTTAAAGCGATGTCTCCCCGAATTGCCCCCGCGATAGCACCTCGGAAGTAATTGCTCCCATTCTTTAGTAAATTTAGCCCACGATTCGGCGCGCGCCACGTACCCTGCAAGGACGTGCGCGCCGCCCTGTGTGTAACTATCATCGAGGTAGCACTGAACGACCACAAACCACCTACGCCAAGGCTCTGTGGACGGGGGACGCCCACAGATTTCCGCCCAGATGTGATCTACCGCTTCGCTGGCTCCCCATTCGTGGGCGAGAAGCGGTTTGCCGTCAATCTGACGCGCTAACGTGCTCATGGCGAATCACCGCCATGGCCGCACCATAGCCCTTGTGGGCTACTTTGTAAAGTGTAACGTCGCCCTCCTAAAAGGGAATCCCAAGAGTCCACACCACCTAGACAGTCCCGCTAGGGACAGTCTGCCTGTATGGCAGAGATCACGTCTTGCAGCGTGCGCGAGAGAGAGCAGACAATCGCCATCGCGCGAAGCTGGGAGCCGGATCGCGCGGTCGCTGGAGGGATTTAGAGGTCTCTGGCCAGGGCCAGCCAAAACACCGCGTCCCTCTTTCCCTCCTCTTCCGCCTCAACCTTGGTCATGTCCTGCCAGAGCTCAGGCACGTCCTTCTCGTGCTCGACGGTCCACGGCTTAGGGATGTCCGCGCCCCACATGAGGTCCATCCACGTCTCCCGATTGAGCGGACATCCGCGGTTGATCATCGAGTCTAGGAGCGGGTCCATCTCCGCTGCCCGGAGGAGGCGTGGGTTGAGTCGATTTGACATTGTTCCACTGTATCACGGGGGCGTGCTCGAAGTGAAATCGCGAACCGGCGACTTTCAACGCTTACCGCAAATCACCGCATCCAGGCCCGCGTCGAGGAGTCCTCGCCGAAAGCGCCGCAAAAGCTGGCGTCACCGTGGACCGGATTGTCAACGAGCTGGTCAAAATCGTGTTCAGCGACGTCAGAAACGCCCTCGACTTTGGTATGAAACTGGCCGAAAAGGGTATAAATTCGTACCAAAAGGGGTAGTACGTCAAGGCGCAGAAGCGCTCGATCGGCCGTCCACAGCTCACCGCCGCGCTGGCTCATGCCCGCCGCAACGGCAGGACATGCCACGTCGCCGTCTCAAAGCTCGATCGTCTGTCACGTGCATTTCATTTCCGGGCTGATGACGCATCGCGTTTCGTCGCCGAGCTGGGCGCGGACGCGGACGCCTTTATGCTGCACTTGTTCGCGGCGCTGGCTGAAAAAGAGCGGACGGCGATCCCTCAGCGCATGGCTTGACGCGCCTAACCCTCGGTCCCCGCACGCCGGCGCGTCCTCTTTGCCCCGCGGCCTCCCGTGGAGCTTTTTTGAGTCGATGCCCCGGAAGGACCTTCTCTTGGCCGTGCGCCGCAAAGGTCTACTGAGGTCCTCGAAGAATTTTCCCGAAAGAGCACGCTAAACGCGCGGCGAAGAGCCCGCCGCCGGCTCCGCCCTTTTTACCGGCGGCGGGCGCACCATATCAGGAGCTGCGCGTATGCGCTTTGGCTCGCGCATCTGATCATTGTCTGCGCCGTCCTGAGAACAGACTGCGACACGGTCCGCGCTCTGTGGGCGCTGTCGTGAAACATCAGCCTTTGCCAGAGCTCACGCCGCGCCAGGCTTTCGCACTTAGGCGTCGCTCACGCGCCAGGTGTCGGAGCGCTACGCCGCCAAGCCAAGCTCACGCCGAAGCTGCTTAAGGCGCGACGCCATGCCCATGCGAGGGATTCGAAGGAAAGGGAAATTCTGGTCGTGACGATTGCTGGTAGGCGAAGCGAAACGTTGAGCCCGAGGGCGGTGCGTAAGCGCGTTTTGCCGTCTGAGGCCCTGCGACGACTCAAAGCTGATCTCGGCGAGTCGAGCGGCATTGATCCTGTTGTCGCGTACGCAGCTGATTTGCGAGCCGTGATCGAGGAGCTTGAAAGCCTTACCGAGGCGGATTATGACCACCCTTGACGCGCCATCTCGGGCCGAGACGGCTCGCAAGCTCATCTGACCGCCCTTGGGTCGCTTGCGGCTGAGAGCCTTAGCCAGCGCTACCGCCTCGGGGTTCATCTCTGCGAGGCTCTTTCGGCCCTCGCACTTGCCGTTTGGGTCGATCGCCAACGACTTTCTGGGCGGGTCAAATCGACCCAAAGCGTTTACGCCTTCATCGCGACGTCGGTGCGATTTTTCGCGTTCATCTTCCCCATGACGTTGCGCACGTGCACCTTCACCGTGCTTAAACACATGTTCAAGTCGTAAGCGATGACCTTGTTCGATTTTCCTTCCTGAATCGCTCGCACGATTGCGAGTTCTCGGCTGGTGAGGAGATTGGGTCGTGAGAGAGTCGTCGGGGCTTGGAGGCTAACCCGGTCTGGCGCGAGCAGATGGTCGGGCGGGACATAGGTTCCGCCGGCTAGGACGAAACGCATCACCTCAATGGCAATTTCGAATCCCATCGTTACTGGAATGTATCCCTTCGCGCCGCAATGGATGACCGCGCGCGCCGACTTCGCGTCATTCGTGGAGGCAAGAACGATAATCGGGCGGCCTGAACCAAATTCCGACAGGTCTTTCAACGCGTTCGCGTATGCCTCGCTGCTGGCGTCTATCAAAGAAAGAACGACAAGCCGAGTGGAGGTGTCGTGGTGCTGGGTTTCCAGTTCCGACAATGTCGAATATGTAACGACCTGAACCGACAACGCCGATTGCATGCTGCGGCGAATGCATTCCCGCAAGAACGGGCGGCTTTCAACGACCGCAACAAACGAATCAACCTTTGGGCTATCCGCTCGATAGGTGCGATGCTCCTCAATGGCTCCGGTGATCGTCAACTGCTTTTCCCTCCGGGAAAAAAATTGCTCGGTGCGTCAGCGCCGAACTGATAAATGCCGCCATCCGGAGGTGGCGCCCTACAACCTTAAGGATGATGGTGGGAGACTGGCGGCAACTAAGGGGCGTGGGATATCGTCCTTAGGTGACGTGGAGCATGATGTCCAGCGAAAGATGCTGGACTAAAGTGGTAGTCCGTGGTGTCTTTTGAGTGAGCGCGAAGGAGACCACGAAAAACTAGCGGGAAAGTGAACCAGACGCCGCCTGCGTTCGTAGGAAGCGCTCGCTGTACACGAAATTAGTTGTGCGTCTGACGCTGGTGCGTCAAAATGATCGTTGCACACACCAATGCCGAAGGACTCGACGATCCGATAAGTGTCGGCCCCGCCCCTAAAGGCGATCTCTTCCGCCAATACTCGGACTTCCTCCATTGACCCAGCCCAGTAAAGCGTTTCGACGTCGTATCCCTCGCGTTGGAAAACGACCTCGCAACTCGGCGGATTTTTTTCGCGATATCGATGAGCCAACATTGTATTCACCCCGGTAAGAGGTTTGAATCCCAAACAAAGCTCGACTGACAATTTATCTATTTCCTAACGATCTTTTGGCCGATTAACAGAATTGGCCGGTTTGTTCCATTAACAGAATTGGGGAGGCGTCCGCTTGGCGACGGCTCTGATGACGGCTCCTCAGGCGCACGGGGCGGCGCGACGCCATACTGCAGATCGCACCGCGAACCTGACGGTCGTTTCACGTGTCGCGGCAAGCTAACAAACGTCGCTGGCGTACCAACTTGGCGATACGTGGCCGCTGTGACGCACAAGCAATTTTCCAACTACCCTCTCCGCCCAACTATGACGTGCGACTGACGATCAGATCCGTCCGCTTAACGTCGACACCGGGCGGCATCTGACAGGATAGTGCGAGGCTGAGGCTCCTCCCTACCGCCGCGCCTGCGAACTCGCGCTGTTCGATCTTGGCATCGACAGCAAGTTGCGGGCTTGCGACCTGCTCAAGTTGAAGGTTCGAGACGTCAGTCACGGCGAGCGGGTCGCTGTCCGGGCAATTGTCGTGCAACAAAAGACTTCCAGACCCGTGCAGTTCGAGATCACCGGGTCGACGCGAACCGCTTTGACGGACTGGATCAGGCTGTCAGGTCTGGCGTCGGAACTTTCTCTTCCCAAGCCGTGTTCGCGCGTCGCCTCATTTGAGCGTCCGGCAATATGCGCGGATTGTGGATTCCTGGGTCGAGGAAATTGGTCTTGATCCTGCCGCTTACGGAACCCATTCCATCCGCCGGACCAAACCGTCTCTGATCTATCGGCGGACCAAGAACCTGCGCGCCGTGCAGCCTCTATTGGGTCATACCAAGCTCGAGAGGCACGGTCCGATATCTTGGCATCGAGGTAGAGGACGCCTTGGAGTTACAGCGGAATCCGTTCAGGTTGTGTCGAGGGCTGGGAGTTCGGCGGGATGATAGCCGCAGGCCTTGAAATAGCTTTGGCAGTCGGCCGGCTTGAAGAGACCGGCGCAGCCCTCCAAGATTGCGAGAAGGCCGGCGACGGCGCGCTCGCCCAGTTTTCGTAGCGCGCTTTTCAGTTTGGAGATCGCCATCTCGATGGGGTTGAAGTCCGGGCTGTATGGCGGCAGGTATCGAACGGTGCAGTTTTTCCTGACCAGGATTTCCGCCACTCTCGGGCTTTGGTGAGCCTTGAGATTGTCGAGCACGACGATGTCGCCCTCCTCCAAAGTCGGCAGGAGATGGTGCTCGAGCCAGGCTTCGAACGTCTCGGCGTTCAAGGCGCGGTCGTAGGCCTTGGGCGCGACGACGCCTCTCAGGCGCAGGCCGAAGACGAAGGTGATCGCCTTGTAATGCCCATGCGGAACACCGCAACGCAGACGTTGACCGCGCCGACGTCGGCCGTAGCGGCGCGCCATGTTGGTCGTCGCCGCCGTCTCGTCGACGAACACCAGTTTCAGCGGATCGAGGTCAAGTTGACCCTCGAACCATCGCCGTCGCCGCTCAAGGATGCCCGGGCGGTCCTGCTCGCTTGCGTGCGCGGATTTTTTTGAACGTGATGTCGCGGCGGTCGAAAAAGCGCCAGATCATCGACGCCGACACCTTCTCACCTCGCCCAAGCTCCAGACGGTCGCAGATTTCGTTGAGCGTAAGGTCAGGCTCGCGTCGATGAAGGCCAAGAAGAAAATCCGCGTGCGCCTCGAGGCCCTGTGAACGCGTGTCGCCGCCCATTGGCAGCGGCGCGTAGCTGCCGCGCTCACGCAACGCCGCCACCCAACGGATCGAACTGGAAAAGCTCACCCCGAACCGCCGCGCCGCCGCACGGCAGCTCATGCCGTCCTCGTGAACGGCCGAAACCACCCGCTTGCGCAAATCCCCCGACAAAGGCCCCATCCCGCGCCGCCTCCGATTCGGCGCGCCTCAAGAATCACATTTTCAGTGCGTTGGGAACTCGATTCAACCCGGCCGGAAACCGCTTGATCAATACGGATACTCTAGCAGAGCAAACAGAAGTGTAACTTTGCTCCGGCTGAGCCGGATTGATCGCAAATGGCGCAGCAACATCCGGCTCCGCCGGTCTTGAGCGGCAGTTCCGCGCAAAATTCGGACGTCCGACTTCCGAGCGCCCTTGACATAAAAGATCCATCGGGCTCTTTTATTCTGCATGAGTGAGGATGTTCGGCGACTTGATCAGATTTTCCTCTCGCAAGGGCAGGCGATCTGGGTCATCGAAGCGATGCAAGTCGCGGGATGGCTCGACACGGCTGGATTGAACGCAGTCGTGAAGAAATTCAGAAGGCATTTCGTGCCGTTCAGCGAGGAGGAGCTTCAGAAGCCGAAGTGGGAGGAGGTGCGATACGGTTTTGAACATCTGCTCGATATCGTCGTCGCGCTCAAAATGACGTCAGACGGCCTGGCGTTCCGGCACATCGTGAGCCTTCTGGCCAACCATCGAAAGAAGCTCCGTCTGATCTACCGGAGAGGGTTTTTGGAGGCCGAGAGCGGGCTCGGCGCGCCCCTCGAGATCCGTTCCGCCGACGACCGGACCATGAACATCAGCGGCCTCTATCTCGACTTCTCGGCCACCGCGCGGGTCCGTGGCATGCTAGCGACGCTTGCCCCGACGGCGCTTGCTCCGTGGGAGGCGCTTCAGCGTTACATGGGGCTTTACATCAGCGTGCACATGTTTCCCCTGATCCGCATCAGTCAGCTTGCCACGGAGGCGGTGAGGCTGGCGGAGGCTGCGCCGGAAGTGAAGCGGGGCCGCAAAGGTTAGGTCGACCCGCTCCACATTCAGCTGTTGCCCACCTATTGACGATCCAGTTGGCGCGATATATATGGCGCCTATCTCGAGCGGAACGCGCGACGCGCCGCTCACCAGCTAGGCGAGGGTGTCGAATGCGATCGAGACGCGGCAAAGAGGCCGGTCCGACCGGAACACGCAGAGGGATCTGTGAGGCGCGCCTCCCCGACGATTCGAATTTTGCTCCGCGTCCGGAACAGGAGACCGGTAAATCCGCCTATCCTAGCGTCCACCCGGCGCTGGCCCGGCTCAGCGGCCTTCTCGGGCGCGAGGCGGCGGCATTTTCGAGACGGCATCGGTACGCTGGTCTCGGCCGGCTTCAGCTGATATGGAGCCAATGCATGCAAGACCACAATGAATACGACCTCTGACGCGCGCCGTGGGAAATCTTTGCATGTTTCTAGTTAAGTAGTAAAGGAGGGAGATTCGGATGCATTGAAAGTCCACCCGATAATTTTGTCTTCATATGCACTGTCCGTAACGAAATCTACCTGCAACTTTACGATTGACAAGCGTCCGATAACTGGGATATGAGCGTATCCGCATGGCTTCCACCCCGATTCCCTCCTCCGCCCTCGACCACCCGCTGAGCCCGGCCTTTGCATCCCTGTCGGACAAGGTCGAGGATCGGTACGATCGCTCATTCCTCCGCCGCCTGTTCAGCTTCGCCTCCAGCCGTGGCGTCAATCCCGATGGGGTCGACGAAGCGCTGGTCGCGGACTTTTCCGAGGCCGTGATCAACGCCGGCGTCGACCGCCCGAAGCAGGTGGTGCGCGACGCGCTCCGGACCTGGAACCGGATGATGGAGACAATTGACGGCTGGCCCCAGATTCAGCTGCCCCTGACCGACAGCCGCGGTTGGCGGGCGATGGCGATCGACGCCTTTCCGAAGTCCTTTGCAGACGATTGCGAGGCCTTGCTGAACCGGTCCGAGGGGCTCGGCCTCTTTGATGAACGGGGCTTGCAGAGACTCAGCGAGGCCACGAAGGTCGATCGCCGCAACAAGCTTCTTCAGCTCGCGACCCGCCTCGTCGGCGCCGGGCGAACCCCCTCCTCGATCAAACGGCTCGCCGATCTCGTCGAGCCGGACGCCGCCCGGTTGATCCTGGAAGCCTTGTGGGAGGAGCACGGTCGCGCCGCAAACGCGCACGCTTCGAATCTCGCGCGGCTCCTGGCGATCGTCGCCCGGCATTGGGCTTTCCGGCCGGCCGACGAGATCAGGCGCATCAAGGCGGCGGAAGGCAAGTTCCGGCCGCCGAAGCAGGGCATGACCGACCGCAATCGCGCCAAGCTCCGGCCGCTGATGGACGAGGACACGCTCCGCAAGCTGATCAACCTGCCCTACAAGATAGTCGACGATCTCGATCACAATCATCCGACGGTCACCGACGCGGTGGTCGTCCAATCGGCGCTCGCGGTGGCGCTCCTGCTCGCGGCGCCGGTGCGCGAGAAGAACCTGGCGTCGATCGACCTCAAGAAGCATTTCCAGCGAGTCAGCGACGACGTCGGCTATCTGATCTTCCCGGCGCACGAGGTAAAGAACGCGCGCGACCTCGAATATCCGCTGTCGGCCCACACGCTTCGCCTCCTGGACCTCTATCTCAATGTCTACCGTCCCCTGCTGTTGAAGGAGGAGAAAAGCTCGAAGCTCTTTGTCTCCTGGAACGGTCGGCAGAAGACGCCGGCGGAGCTTGGCGCGCAGATCCCGAAGTTCATCCGGACCCGGCTCGGGTTCGACATCAACTTGCACCTGTTTCGTCACCTGGCCGGCTACGTGTACCTGAGCGCCCATCCCGGCGAGTACGAGACCGTCCGCCAGCTGCTGGGCCACAAGTCGCTGAAGACGACCATCGACTTCTACACCGGGATCGAGCACGCCGAATCATTCCGGCGCTATGACGAGATCCTCGAGCGTCATCGCGATCGGGCCTTCGCCGATGCGTGAGACCGGAACAGCTTTGACCCGACACCCGCGGATCGAGGACTGGCCGCTGCTCCATCGCCGCGCCTGGGAGGCCGCGTTTGTCACCGGCGGCCTTTTCGACGCGCCGGGCGCAGCGACCTGCTGGCGAGCAGCCTCGGCCAGGAAGACGCGTCTGGGCTATTCCGCCTGGCTTCATTGGCGCCTCAATCAGACGGACGCCGATGCGGCGAGGATAAAGGCGAGTCGGCCGGAGGACCTGATCTCCCGCGAGGCGGTGCTGGCCTATGCCGAACAACTGGCAAGCCTCAACGCCTCCATGACCGTCTACAATCGTCTCCAGGAGCTCTACGACGCCAGCCGGGTCATGGCGCCGGGGTGCGATTGGACCTGGCTCAAGATGGCGCAGCGGAATCTCCGCGCACGCGCCAAACCGGAGAACGACAAGCTTGACCGGCTGCGATCCGCCGACACGCTCGAGGCGCTGGGCTTGTCGCTGATGGCCGAGGCGGAGACGGCGGCCTACTCCTGGGACGGTCGGAACGGCCCTGCGATGACCCTGCTTCAGCGTGCGCTTGCATTTCGCGACGGCCTGATGATCGCGCTCCTGATCCGCCGTCCGTTCCGGACCAAGAACTATCTCGCGCTCGAGATCGGCAAGACACTGGTCGTCGAAGGCGATGCGGCAAGCTTTGCGTTTCCCGCGTCCCAGATGAAGGGCAAGCGGCCGATGGACGTCGCATTTCCGAAGCCGCTCATCTCGGCCCTCGAGCGCTATCTCGACCACTACCGGCCGATCCTGCTCAGCCAATCCGGCGAGGCGAAGGGGCTGATCACCAACGCCCTGTGGATCTCGCGCGACGGAACGAAGCTGGTCGAGGTCTCCCTACACAAAGCCATCCGCCGGCGGACGCGCGAAGCCTTCGGCGCGGCCATTCCGCCGCATTGGTTTCGCGACGCCGCCGTCACGTTCCTGGTGCGCGACGCGCCGGCCTCGGCCCGGCTGTCCGGTTCGATCCTCGGCCACAGCTCCCCGGAGATCGCCAATCGCCATTACAACCAGGCGCTGATGATCGACAGCGCCCGACGGCATGCGAGCCTGATCGAATCGCTGATCGACTGAACACAAAGAGACACGTGGCATGCGCGCCGTCATCTACGCCCGTTATTCCTCCGACCTGCAGCGCGAGGCCTCGATAGAGGACCAGATCGCCCTCTGTCGCGGTCACGCCGACCCGCAGGGGTGGACGGTCCTTCGCGAATATTCCGATCGCGCCGCAAGCGGCTCGACGAAGTTCCGGCCGGAGTATCAGGACCTGCTGGCGGCCGCGCGCCGACGCGAGTTCGATGTCGTTCTTGCCGAGGCGCTGGATCGTCTGTCGCGCGATCAGGAAGACGTCGCCGCGCTGTTCAAGACGCTGACCTTCTACGGCGTGCAGCTCGTGACGGTGGCCGAAGGCGTGATCACCGAGCTTCACGTCGGTCTCAAGGGCACGATGAACGCGCTCTTCCTCAAGGATCTATCGGCCAAGACGCATCGGGGCATGAGAGGTCGGATCAAGGAAAAGCGCGCCGCCGGCGGTTTGAGCTACGGCTACGCGGTGAGGCGCGAGACGGACGCAAAGGGAGAGCCGGTGCGCGGCGGGCGGATTATCAATCCGGACGAGGCCGTGATCGTCAGACGGATCCTTGCGGAGTTTGCCGGCGGCGCGTCGCCGCGCGCAATCGCCAAGCGGCTGAACGGCGAAAGGGTCCCGGGGCCCGGCGGCAGGCCCTGGCAGGACACGACCATCCGTGGGCATTCCGAACGCGGCACCGGCGTCTTGCGTAACGAGCTCTACGCCGGCCGTCTTATCTGGAACCGGCAGCGGTTCGTGAAGGATCCGGCGACCGGCAAGCGTCAGGCGCGGCGCAGCCCCCGCAGCGAGTGGGTCGTCGAGGATGTCCCCGAACTCAGAATCGTTGACGAGACGCTGTGGGAGAGGGTCAACGCGAGACTGAACGCCATCGCCGCGAAGCCGACCGCGATTGCGATCCGGAAGAGCCGGTTCTGGGAGAAGCGCCGCCCGCGCCACATCCTGACCGGACTTGCCGTTTGCGGGCGGTGCGGTCATCCCCTCGCCGCCGTCGGTCAGGATTATCTTCGCTGCGCCCAGGCCGACCGCAGCGGGCTTTGCGACAATCGGCGCGGCGTCCGCCGCAAGATCCTCGAAGACCTCGTCCTGGAGGCGCTGCAGAAGAACCTGATGCATCCCGATCTCATGGCCGAGTTCATCCGCGCCTACCAGGCCGAAGTGAATGCCGAACGGGCCGGCGAGGAGCAGGAACGGTCTGCCTCCGGACGACGCCTCGAGCAGGTCAACCGTCAGCTCGACGGCCTGATCACCGCCATTTCGGAGGGCCTGCGGGCGAACGGACTCCAAGACCGCCTGTCGGCGCTGGAAGCGGAACGCGCGCGGCTCGAGGATGCCCTGAGACAGCCGCCGCCGAGTCCGGTCCGCCTGCACCCGCGGCTTGCTGAAGCCTACCGTCACCGCGTGGCCGACCTGGCGAAGCACCTGGAGAGCGAGGACGGGCGCGCGGAGGCGCTCGAGATCGTCCGCAGCCTGATCGAGCGGGTCGCGGTGCAGCCGGCCGAAGGCGGCGGGATCGAGATCGAGATCGTGGGAGAACTCGCCAGCATGGTGGAGATCGCGCTGGCGCCGGAGGACGGGAGCGCAAACAAAAAAAAGGCGCTCCGGGATGCGGAACGCCGTTCGGTAAAGGTGGTTGCGGGGGCAGGATTTGAACCTGCGGCCTTCAGGTTATGAGCCTGACGAGCTACCGGGCTGCTCCACCCCGCGTCAGTGGATTTGAGGCGCGCGGCGACAGAGCCAAACGCCTTTTTCGTGAAGAGGAAGGTTTTCCGTTCTTGGCAGGCCTGGCGACGACCTACTCTCCCATGTCTTGAGACAGAGTACCATCGGCGCTAAGGCGTTTGACGGCCGAGTTCGGGATGGGATCGGGTCTTATCACCTTGCAAGGGCCACCAGGCCGGCAAAGAACGGATGAAGCAAAACTGGCTTTTCATGTTTTTGTTTTCAAAGCGAGTGCTTTGAAAGTCTCGCGCCTTGGCGACGAGAGCAATCAAGTCGAACGAGCGATTAGTACCGGTCAGCTTCACGCGTCACCGCGCTTCTACATCCGGCCTATCAACGTGGTGGTCTTCCACGGCTCTTCAGGGAGAACTTGTTTTGAGGCTGGTTTCCCGCTTAGATGCCTTCAGCGGTTATCCATTCCGTATATAGCTACCCTGCACTGCGGCTGGCGCCACAACAGGTCCACCAGAGATACGTTCACCCCGGTCCTCTCGTACTAGGGGCAAATCCTCTCAATTCTCCAACACCCACGGCAGATAGGGACCAAACTGTCTCACGACGTTTTGAACCCAGCTCACGTACCACTTTAATCGGCGAACAGCCGAACCCTTGGGACCTTCTCCAGCCCCAGGATGTGATGAGCCGACATCGAGGTGCCAAACACTCCCGTCGATATGGACTCTTGGGGAGTATCAGCCTGTTATCCCCGGCGTACCTTTTATCCGTTGAGCGATGGCCCACCCACGCGGGACCACCGGATCACTATGACCGACTTTCGTCTCTGCTCGACTTGTTGGTCTCGCAGTCAGGCTGGCTTATGCCATTGCACTCTAACGACCGATTTCCGACCGGTCTGAGCCAACCATTGCGCGCCTCCGTTACTCTTTGGGAGGCGACCGCCCCAGTCAAACTACCCGCCATGCGTTGTCCCGGGCCCCGGTGAGGGGTCGCGGTTAGACATCCATGAAGTCAAGGGTGGTATTTCAAGGGTGGCTCCACACGAGCTGGCGCCCATGCTTCCAAGCCTACCACCTATCCTACACATGACTTAACGAATGCCAACGCAAAGTTATAGTAAAGGTGCACGGGGTCTTTCCGTCTGACCGCAGGAACCCCGCATCTTCACGGGGACTTCAATTTCACTGAGCTGACGTTGGAGACAGCGGGGAAGTCATTACGCCATTCGTGCAGGTCGGAACTTACCCGACAAGGAATTTCGCTACCTTAGGACCGTTATAGTTACGGCCGCCGTTTACCGGGGCTTCAATTCAAGGCTTGCACCTCTCCTTTTAACCTTCCGGCACCGGGCAGGCGTCAGACCCTATACGTCATCTTGCGATTTCGCAGAGCCCTGTGTTTTTGTTAAACAGTTGCCACCCCCTGGACTGTGCCCCCGCGCCCTGCTTGCGCAGATCGCGGGCCTCCTTATTCCGAAGTTACGGAGGTAAATTGCCGAGTTCCTTCAACGTCATTCTCTCAAGCGCCTTGGTATGCTCTACCTGTCCACCTGTGTCGGTTTCGGGTACGGTCTAATGCAGGGGCTATTTCCTGGAACCTCGTCATCGCCCGGTCAATCCAGTAAGACCAAACGATATAAGAGATCCGTCACCACCTGCTGGCTCACGACTATTAACGTGATTCCCATCGACTACGCCTTTCGGCCTCGCCTTAGGGACCGGCTAACCCTGCGAAGATTAACTTTACGCAGGAACCCTTGGACTTTCGGCGACACTGTCTTTCACAGTGTTTGTCGTTACTCATGTCAGCATTCGCACTTCCGATGCCTCCAGAAGCCCTCACGGGTCTTCCTTCATCAGCGAACGGAACGCTCCGCTACCGCGTCTTGCGACGCCCAAAGCTTCGGCTCATGGCTTGAGCCCCGTTACATCTTCGGCGCAGAAACCCTTATTTAGACCAGTGAGCTGTTACGCTTTCTTTAAAGGATGGCTGCTTCTAAGCCAACCTCCTGGTTGTTTTGGGATTTCCACATCCTTTCCCACTTAGCCATGAATTGGGGGCCTTAGCTGTTGGTCTGGGTTGTTTCCCTCTCCACAATGGACGTTAGCACCCACTGTGTGGCTCCCGAGAATGACTTCCAGGTATTCGGAGTTTGGTTAGGTTTGGTAGGGTTTTGGCCCCCCTAGCCCATCCAGTGCTCTACCCCCTGGAGCCTCATCTCGAGGCTATACCTAAATATATTTCGCGGAGAACCAGCTATTTCCGAGTTTGGTTGGCCTTTCACCCCTAATCACAAGTCATCCGAGTCTTTTTCAACAGACACCGGTTCGGTCCTCCAGCAGGTGTTACCCTGCCTTCAACCTGCTCATGACTAGATCACTCGGTTTCGGGTCTAAAGCATCGAACTGAACGCCCTGTTCAGACTCGCTTTCGCTGCGCCTCCGCCTATCGGCTTAAGCTTGCTCGATACTTTAAGTCGCTGACCCATAATACAAAAGGTACGCCGTCACCCTTGCGGGCTCCGACTGTTTGTAGGTATCCGGTTTCAGGAACTGTTTCACTCCCCTCGTCGGGGTGCTTTTCACCTTTCCCTCACGGTACTTGTTCGCTATCGGTCGCTGAGGAGTACTTAGGCTTGGAGGGTGGTCCCCCCGTGTTCAGGCAGGATTGCACGTGTCCCGCCCTACTCGAATCTCCCATTCGAACCCTATTCATACGGGGCTGTCACCCGCTACGGCCCGGCTTTCCAACCGGTTCTGATAGATCCAAACAGAAGCATTGGCCTGATCCGCGTTCGCTCGCCACTACTAACGGAGTCTCGTTGATGTCCTTTCCTCCGGGTACTGAGATGTTTCAGTTCCCCGGGTTCGCTCTTATTCTCCTATGTATTCAGAAAATAAGTACCTTCTGTTGATCTCTGTTGGTCCAAAGATCGCTGCATCCTCTCTTGTCGAAAGCATGCAGCCGGCGCGTCCCGATTCGAAGCTTGGCCCTGTGCGGCCTTGCTTCGCGTCGACGACGCGCCTCTTCGGAGCAACAGAGATCGAAGGTGGGTTTCCCCATTCGGAAATTCACGGATCAAAGCCTGTTCGCGGCTCCCCATGACTTATCGCAGCGTACCACGTCCTTCATCGCCTCTCAGCGCCAAGGCATCCACCAGATACCCTTAAGACACTTGATTGCTCTCATCGCCAAGACGCGCGTCCTTGTTCGCTCAATCGATTCGGCTCGATTGAACAAACGCGCTCCCTGGCATGAAAAGACCAGTTTTGCTTCAAGCGCATCCGGGGATCTGAGCGGTCAGGCTCCAAATCCACGACTGGTTGCTCGAAGGGCAAGATAACGACGCGACGCCCTTTTTTGCCTCCGGGCTCTCTCGAACCCATCGGCGGCGCCTCGCCCCATCCGGCCCTCGACCGAATGCGCTTCCTCTTCACAATGTCAGATAAAAGAAAGACCCGCCGGGGCGCGTCTTCCGTCGACGTTTTCAAAGCGCCAGGCGCCTCGAAAACGAAACCTGTTCAAACCGCATCGGAAGGATAGGAGCGCCGCCGTCCCACGCGCTCAACCGCCGTCAAGACGTCACAGTCAAGACCTTGGTGGAGCCAGACGGGATCGAACCGACGACCTCATGCTTGCAAAGCACGCGCTCTCCCAACTGAGCTATGGCCCCGTTTCAAGACCCGCCGGTCGTGGTGGGCCTGGGAGGACTTGAACCTCCGACCTCACGCTTATCAAGCGCGCGCTCTAACCAACTGAGCTACAAGCCCGGTCGAAAGAAGAAGTCCCACGCCCGCTCAAGGCCTTCACGGCCGGCGGAGTCGCAAGTCTTCCATATCCTTATCAGAAAGAGAGACGAAGGCGGCGCGGTCCCGCAAAACGCGGCCTGACTGGCCGCTTGATTCTGAGCCGGATGACAAACCGTTGGACGAGGGCGAACCCAAGTCTTCTGGTTAATGTGTCCGAATCCAGAAAGGAGGTGATCCAGCCGCAGGTTCCCCTACGGCTACCTTGTTACGACTTCACCCCAGTCGCTGACCCTACCGTGGCCGGCTGCCTCCTTGCGGTTAGCACGCCGTCTTCGGGTAGAACCAACTCCCATGGTGTGACGGGCGGTGTGTACAAGGCCCGGGAACGTATTCACCGCGGCGTGCTGATCCGCGATTACTAGCGATTCCAACTTCATGCACTCGAGTTGCAGAGTGCAATCCGAACTGAGACGGCTTTTCGAGATTTGCTCAGGGTCGCCCCTTCGCCTCCCGCTGTCACCGCCATTGTAGCACGTGTGTAGCCCAGCCTGTAAGGGCCATGAGGACTTGACGTCATCCCCACCTTCCTCCGGCTTATCACCGGCAGTCCCCCTGGAGTGCCCAACTGAATGATGGCAACTAAGGGCGAGGGTTGCGCTCGTTGCGGGACTTAACCCAACATCTCACGACACGAGCTGACGACAGCCATGCAGCACCTGTGTTCCCGGCCCCGAAGGGAAGATCGCATCTCTGCAATCCGTCCAGGACATGTCAAAAGCTGGTAAGGTTCTGCGCGTTGCTTCGAATTAAACCACATGCTCCACCGCTTGTGCGGGCCCCCGTCAATTCCTTTGAGTTTTAATCTTGCGACCGTACTCCCCAGGCGGGATGCTTAAAGCGTTAGCTGCGCCACTGAAGAGCAAGCTCCCCAACGGCTAGCATCCATCGTTTACAGCGTGGACTACCAGGGTATCTAATCCTGTTTGCTCCCCACGCTTTCGCGTCTCAGCGTCAGTTCCGGGCCAGTGAGCCGCCTTCGCCACTGGTGTTCTTGCGAATATCTACGAATTTCA
>Ga0206862_1144_pt1 | contig 18282 bp, 19 predicted proteins | sample Alteio_BWOrgCont_43_FD_152625 | JGI IMG/M metagenome (GOLD analysis project Ga0206862, IMG submission 152625) | Enriched cells from forest soil in Barre Woods Harvard Forest LTER site, Petersham, Massachusetts, United States -... | ecosystem: Environmental > Terrestrial > Soil > Temperate forest >... | reverse complement strand
ATTGAAATAGCACCCCGCGGGCGGCGCCGCCGGGCTTGGCACTTCGCCGCCAAGGATCCCGTCGTCGTTGCGCACCCGCGGATCGGGCACCGGGACGGCGCGCATCAGAGCAGCCGTGTAAGGATGATATGGACGTTCGAAAACCACCGCGGTTGGGGCAAGCTCGACCAGTTGCCCGACATACATGACGGCGACCCGATCGGCGATGTGACGAACCACCGAAAGATCATGCGCCACGAACAAAAACGTCAACCGAAACATCCTCTGCAGTTCAAGCAACAAATTCAACACCTGGGCCTGAACCGACACATCGAGCGCCGACACCGGCTCATCCGCGACGACCAGCCTGGGATTGGTCGCCAATGCGCGCGCGATCCCGATGCGTTGGCGTTGGCCGCCGCTAAAGGCATGCGGGAACCGATGCATGAACTCGGGCCGCAGACCGACAACCCGGAGCAGTTCGACGACGCGCTCCGTGCGTTCCTTGCGGCTATGAACGCCGTTGACCAAAAGCGGCTCGCCGACGTTGTCCAAGAGTGTCATGCGGGGATTCAACGATCCGAACGGATCCTGAAAGATCATCTGGATTTCTTTGCGAAACGGAGCAAGCTCCTGCCGGGACATCGGCGCCAGATCGACGACGCGGTCATCCCGGGTACGATACAACACCTGACCGCCGGTCGGATCGATCGCTCGCAGAATGCAACGTGAGACCGTTGTCTTTCCGCAACCGCTTTCCCCGACGAGGCCAAGTGTCTCGCCTTCATTCACCGTGAAGCTGACATCGTCGACCGCGCGCACCTGGCCGGTCACGCGACGCAGAAATCCTTTTGCGACCGGAAAGTATTTCCGCAGGCCGCGAACGTCGAGCAACGGCGCCGCTGCCTCCGTCATGGCGGTTCCGCGTCATCGTGATACAGGAAACAACTCACGATACGGCCGGCCTCGTCCTCGCGTGGCCGAGGCACCCGCTCGGCACACCGGTTTGGCATCGCATCCGGACAGCGAGGGTGAAACGGACAGCCGGACGGACGATTGAACGGATGCGGCAACGCGCCGCTGATGATCGGCAACGCGACGCGGGCTTCGCCTTGCATACTTGGCATCGATCGCAGCAGCGCCCGCGTGTAGGGATGGCGCGGCGCGTGGAAAATTTCGTCCACGGTGCCCTCTTCCATCACCCGGCCGAGATACATCACCACGACCTGGTTCGCCATTTGCGCGATCACACCAAGATCGTGCGTGATGAAGATGATCGCGGTGTTGTATTTTCTTTGCAGATCCCGCAGCAACGCAAGTATCTGCGCCTGAGTGGTTACATCGATCGCCGTCGTCGGCTCATCGGCTATCAACAGGCGCGGCCGGCACGACAACGCCATCGCGATCATCGCGCGCTGCCGCAATCCGCCCGACAATTGCCAGGAATATGCATCGACCCGCTGTTCCGGCATTGAAATGCCGACGTCACGAAACAACGCGATGGTTCTAGCGCGAGCTTGCCGGCGGGATATCGGTCTGCCGTTCTTGGTTTCGTGCAAACGGATGGCCTCGATGATCTGATCGCCAACGGTGTGTACTGGGCTAAACGCGGCCATCGGTTCTTGCGGAATGAGTGCGATCTCGGCGCCGCGCAGCGCACGCATCGCTGAACCTCGCGGCGGCTGCCGGGTCAGATCGATCGTCGCCGTGTCGCGGCGAAACATGATCTCGCCACTGACGATGCGGCCTGGAGGCTCGATCAGTTGCAGTATCGCTTTCATCGTGACGCTTTTGCCGCAACCGCTTTCGCCAACGATGCCGACAACCTGGCCCGGAAAGACGTCGAAGCTGAGACCGTCGACGGCCTGCACCGTGCCTTCATCCATTTTGAACGACACGCGCAAATCGCGAACGCTCAGCAATGGGGCGGTGACGGTGGCGTTAATGGCTGTAGGGGTCGGAGGCATCGCGAAGTCCGTCACCCACTAAATTGAACGCCAACACGGCGATGATCACGACAACTCCGGGGATGAGCAGCCACGGGGCCAGTGCAAGGGTTTGGATATTCTGAGCCTCCTGCAACAGGACGCCCCAACTGATCGCCGGTGGCCGGATGCCGAGCCCGAGGAACGACAGCGAGGTTTCGTTGATGATCATCACCGGGATCGCGAGGGAACTGGTGGCGATGATGTGACTGAGGAACGTCGGGACCATGTGGCGCAGGATGATCCGCATCCGGCCGCAGCCGGCGAGACGAGCCGCGAGAACGAAATCCTCTTCGCGCAGCGCCAGGAAACGGCCTCGCACTTCGCGGCCCAGTGTCGTCCAGCCGATCAAAGACAGAATGACGGTAATGGCGAAGAATACCTGGATCGGCGTCCAGTCGCGAGGCAGAGCGGCGGACAACGCGAGCCAAATCGGTATGGTCGGTACCGACTGCAGTAACTCGATCAGCCGCTGAATGATCTGGTCCGCGACGCCGCCGAAATAACCGGAGATGCCTCCGAGCACGACGCCAAGGACGACGCTGATCGCGACCGCCACGAGGCCAACTGTCATCGAGGTTTGCGTGCCGTGCATGATGCGCGACCACTGGTCTCGGCCCAATCGATCCGAACCCAGAAGAAAAACGCGTTGTCCAGGAGACGCCGCGGCGATGAGGTGGGTGGTGGTGGGGAACAGGCCGAAGACGCGGTAGGGCGGGCCGGATGTAAAGAACCCCTCGCGGACCTTACGGGCCGGGTCGGCGGTCCACTCCATCCGGAGCGTGACCGGATTGCGCTTGCCGGCGATCGCCGGGACCCAGGGGTTCCAACCGTCGTCATCGAACAAATGCAACGTCTGCACCGGGATGAACGCCTGGCGCGCGTCGGTCAGGTCGGGGCTTTGGGTGCTGAAGAAATCCGGGCACAGCACGATGAGATAAAATAAGGCCAGAACGCCGGTGCAGAACACCGCCAAATGGTGCTTCCGGAAGCGCCACCAGACGAGCTTCCAGTTCGATGCGACGGCGATCCGGTCCTCGGTCGCCGCGCCGGCGTCGACGATCGCTTCCGACATCAATTTTCCATCCGGATGCGCGGGTCGACCAGCGCCAGCAAAACGTCGGACAACAACGTGCCGACAATGGTCAGGAACGAGTAGATCAGCAGGATCCCACCAGCGAGATACATGTCCTGGTTGATCAGCGCGCGCAGCAACAGCGGACCGATATTCGGCAGGTTCATCACCGTCGCCACGATCAGGCTGCCGGAGAACAGCGCCGGCAGATACCAGCCGATCGTGCTGATCAGCGGATTGAGCGCCAGCCGCACCGGGTAGCGCAGCACCAGCCGCCACTCTCGCATGCCCTTGGCGCGAGCGGTCGTTACGTATGGCTTGTTCAACTCGTCCAGCAGGTTCGCCCGCATGATCCGCGTCAGCCGCGCGGTTCCGGCGATGCCAAGCACGATCGCCGGCAGCCAGATATGCGCCAGCAAATCCAGCAGCCGTGCGAAACTCCACGGCGCATCGACATATTCGGGAGAGAACAGGCCGGTGACACTAATTCCGAAATACGAGAACGCCACCCACATGAGGATCAGCGCGAGCATGAAGTTTGGCGTCGCCACACCGATGTAGTTGATCACGGTGAGGACGTGGTCGATCACCGAGCGTTGATGCGTGGCCGAGTAAATGCCCGCCGGAACGGCGATGGCCCAGGTGAGGATGAATGACATGAGTGCGAGGGCGATGGTTAGGACTAATTGTTCTCGGATCAAATCGATGTTGGGCCGCTGATATTCCAGCGACAGGCCCATGTTTCCATGCAGCAGGTTAATCATCCAGTGAACGTACTGGAGGAGGAACGGCTGATCGAGCCCGTAATCGTGCCGCATCGCCTGGATCATTTCGGCCGTGATCGACGTTCCGGACGCCGACAGGTTGGCGACGTAAGCGGTCAGAAAATCGCCCGGCGGGGCCTTGATGATCACAAAGATGACGAACGAGTAGATGGTCATCAGGAACGGCAGCAGTAGCAGCCGTTGGGCGATGTAGCGGATCACGGGGTTCGATCAGTGGGATGCAAAGAAGAACTGCTCGGTTCGGGCATTGCCGGGCGTGCGCAACGGCCAATCGTTTCCCATGGTGAGCGGGACGTTGTGGAATTTGGAGTTGATCACCACGACCCCCTGGATCATCGGCGTCAGGCCGACGGTGCCGATTTCATAAACCTCGTCAGCCCAGATTTTGAACAGATCCTGGGCGGCTTTGGCCTGGCCATCCGGGCCAACGCTTCGGGCGGTGTCCACGAGTTCCATGATCTTCTTGATCGGCGGCGTCGGCTCCACGCCTTCCTTCCCTTTTGAATTGATCCAGGTCGTGAACAGCGGTCCGAGCGTCAGGATGGGGGAATTGCGCGGGTCGATCTTGGAGTTGCCGGTGAAGGGAAATCCGGTCGAGTCCTCGTTCCAGATTTCGCTCATCAGCTGATTGGCGTCGCGCATGCTGAAATGCAGGGCGCGCTCGCGAATTTGAACGACGGTTTTGACGCCCACGGACTCCCAGTCCTTCGCGATCAATTGGGCGACATCGGGCCACGCGCCAAACGCCGGAACGACGCTGATTTCGATGGTCGCGGGTTTGCCGTTCTCCATCAGGCGAATGCCCTGAGGATCGCGTTTCGTCAGGCCAAGCCCGTCGAGCATTTTGTTGGCCAGGTCAGGATTGAACTCGGTGTATTTCGTTGCCCATTCCTGACCCGGAAAATTGGGATGCCAGGGCGCCGGTACGGCCTGGCGGTTCTCGCCCAGACCGAGAAACACCGACTCCCGGATTTGGTCGCGGTTGATCGCGTACGACAACGCGACCCGGAAATCCTGCGTCGCCATCAGCTTGCCGATCGCCGGATCGGCGGTATAGGTCTGATTGAACGCGACCACGGCATCCGAGCCGCCGAATGTCGGCCAGGTGATGACGCGGTACTTGCCGTTCTTCTCTTGCTCCTTGAAGACCGGATAGTTGGTCATCTGGATGTGGCGGGCCTGCATGTCGAAGTTGCCCGCGATGGCCTGCAAGTTCAGCGCCTGCACGTCGGCGAAATAAGTGAAGCGGACCTCGTCGATGTATGGCAACTGGTTACCTTCGGCGTCGACGCCGATGAAGTAAGGGTTACGCCGCAATGTGAAGACGGGATCGCTGACCCGGCTGACCGGCATCCACGCGGCCATGGTCGGACGCTCGGGATTTTCCGGCGGTGCGTTGCGGGTCGCGAACAATTCCGTCCAGTTCTTAAATCCCGCCGCCTGCGCCATGCGGTCGATCTCGTCCTTCGAGGTGTAAGCGGGATGGAATTTCTTCAGGTAATGCGCGGGCAGAAACATCGCGTAGGTGCGGTCACCGCCGTCCGCGTTGGCGACCGCGGTCAGGAACAATGTCGCGGGATCGTTATAGGTAAAGCGCACGGTGACATCGTCGATTTTCTCGACTTTCGCCGGAGTGCCGTCGGCGTTGCGGATCCAGCCGGGCAAGGAGGGAGTCAATTCCTTCACCAGAACAACGTCTTGGTACCAGAACAAAATGTCATCGGCGGTAAACGGCTCGCCGTCCGACCAGCGCGAGCCCTTGCGCAACGTGATGGTCCACACCTTGAAGTCGGGCGAAGACTCAGCGCCGGCCGCGATCTTGGGTTCGATCTTCGCGCCATCGGGGGAGAATCGGAACAACGCGTCATAAACGATACGCACATAGTTGTTGGCGTCGGCGGGACCGAGAAATGCACGCCGCCAGACACCGCCGTAGTCGCCGGTCTTTTCGATGACGGGCACGATGAGCGGCTGCCCCGGCAGCCTCGCGTCCACAGCGGGCAATTTGCCGGCTTTCACCTGCTCGGCGAGTAACGGTGATTCCTTGTATTTGGAGGATTGGGCCAAACCGGGAGAACCGCCGACCAATACGGCGGCCGCGGCGATCAGCATCGCCGCGAGTGATCGCGACAGTGCTCGCGTCATGCTGCGGTTCATTTCGGTTTCCTCACCGGCTTCGTTCTTGGAGAATGTTTGAAGCCGTATACCGCATCCTCGCGGTCATCGGAAACCTGGCGTCCCGTACGAGATTCGAACTTGTGTCGCCGCCGTGAAAGAGACGCTTGACCGTCCATAGCTGTCCAACGACCCATCTGCAAGCCGTTGAGGTTTCGCTTGAGACGCATGGACTGACGATGAATTCTGAATTGTTGAACCGCGGCGGGCGATGGTTGGGAGCATCGTGGAATAAGCACTCTGACGAACTTGACGCCTGAAATGGGGGCACTATAATACAACCTGTAGATGAGTAAATGAAGGTATTTTTCAACTATACGTGAGTCTCACGGTATGATACAGAATCGGCCATCAAGGCCACGCATGAAACGCGGAACCGAGGTGTAAGCTGATGAGCGACATAAAGGATCAGACTTTGCCCAACGAAGCTTCGGGCGAGCCCGTTCAGTTTCACTATATAAAAAGCAATAGCTTTCGCATGGTCCATGTTGACGGCGCGATTGGATCCATAACCCCCACTGGCTACATCCACGCGGCAGTTTATAGCGAACGGATGCCAATTCCTCGGATGGCAGCTCATTCTGTTGGTAAGGACGGTGTCCTCGGGCCGGCGATTGAACAGGACATGAGAACGGGTGTCGTTCGAGAGGTTGAGATTGGACTTCTTTTTTCGAGGGGTTCAGCGGAGGCATTGAAGAATTGGCTAGCGGGACAAATAGAAGCACTTGACAAGGCCGTCTTAGAGGCCCGCGCGGCAGCTGGAGGAACGGTCAATGAGTGACACGCGAATCTCAAGTTTCGCCCGCGCGCCATCTGTGACCGACGTAGGTAGAGGGGGCGGTCGAGACAACTGGTCACCGGCTTATCGGATAGCGGATGTCAATAACACTCGGTCATCGGAGGGGAATCAACCACTACTTCGCGAGGCTGTCGAAATTTCTGTTGCGCAGCAATTTACTATCTTGGCTGAACAGTGGCACAATGAGTCTGGCGCACATTCGTCCATGACGCTTCGAAAAGAACATCCTGCTTACGGAAAATTATTCGCGCTTGGACCGTCAATTGTGCCGATGCTGTTAGAAGTCCTGGTCACTAAACCGGACCTCTGGTTTCCTCTGCTCCGTGACATTACTGGAGAAAATCCGGTCCCTCTGGAGGAACGCGGTGTCTATGATTTGATGGTCGAGAGGTGGAGAGCCTGGGGACGCGGAAAGGGATTGCTGAATTGAATCATGCACGGTTTCCCAAATCTCACGTCAGGCAATCACACCTTAAAGGCGGTTCAAAATCCGCGATATAATTGCGTATCTCACGCGGTCGGTGAAGAAGACGTTCCGCTGCGGCCTGACCCGAACCCTGACAGCGAACTTAGATGGCCAACTAGAAATACACGAGTTGAATCAATCGATGCGTTTGAGGAATTTTTTTCTGGCATCGGATTTGAGAATGTTGATATCACCGATGACGAAAGAACCCCGGGCTTTTGGAAGATCGCTATCTATGCGAACAACGGTCGTCCGACGCATGTCGCTCGCCAGTTGCCAAATGGCCGCTGGACCAGCAAAATCGGTGCCTTGAGAGAGATGGAGCATCAAGACCTAAGATGTCTTGAAGACGGAATATTTGGTTCAGTCGTGAAAATAATGAGACATCCGAACACCGGGCAAAAGCCTGAACTTCCAGAACTGTCTCCACCTCGACCGATAATACTCCGACCCTAGTTCACTTCACCGCTGCCAACACCCGGCCGGCCCCCATCCGACTGACCGGGTTCGCGAGAACCCCATCCCGGCGACGGTTTGCAACTGGCTCCCGTTTGCTACGCAACGGCAGTCCCCCTCCGGCGACCGCGCCCGTGTCACGCCGCCAGCCCGGAAAATGCACGCCGCACGCATCATGGCTCTTGCTCTTGATCATGCGCGGGTAGTCCGCAGCGCACCCCGCCGATCGCAGCGGTCGCACGCCACTGTGATGGTATCCCGAAACTGGGCGGCCATGCGTCCAAGGGGGGCGACGCCGGAGGGTATGGTTTCACTCCCAACTCTTCCTTGGCCATACAGGTCCAAGGGAGTCCATTCCCGTCGATTGGACAAATATTGGGCAGAACTTCCACACGGCTCCATCACCCGTCGACTTAATTGGCGTCCCGTACGAGATTCGAACTCGTGTCGCCGCCGTGAAAGGGCGGTGTCCTGGGCCTCTAGACGAACGGGACCGCGTGCCCCAACAGGGTCGGCGGTGGGTAGCGGAGCCTCCCGCCCAGGTCAAGGCAACGGGTCAGGCCGCGGGGTTACGCGACAGCGGCGTCGGAGATGATGAAACCGGGGTTTTCCGCGCCGTTCCACGCCTCGACCCGCAGATACCCGGCGACGTGCAGAGGCAACCGCTCGCGGCTCAGCAACGCCTCACTGAGTGCCCCCCCTCGGGCCCCCTCGCGCGCCCGGAACAGCATTGCCTTCAACCTGGGACCACCGCCCTCGCCTTCCAGGAATACCCGGATCGAGGAGCCCTCGCGCCCGACCCGGTCGGCCCGGATCACCCGGGCACGCTGCAGCACCAGCACCGGCTCATCGTTGCCCGCGCCGAACGGAGCCAATCGCTCCACGTGCCGGGCCAGATCCAATGTCGCTCCGGGCACGGACAGCGCGCCCTCCACCAGCAAATCGACGGCGCCCGGCAGCGCGGCGGCGGCCGCCAGCCGCTCGTTCAGGAATTTTCGGAATTCCTCGATCCGGCCGGCGGGAAGCGAAAACCCCGCCGCCATTGAATGGCCGCCACCGGTGGCGAGAATTCCGGCCTGGCGCGCCGCGATCACGACGGACCCCAGATCGAACCCGGGCACCGATCGTCCTGAGCCTTTGGCGATGCCGGAGGCGATCCCGGCCACGCAGGCGGGCCGGTTGAAACGCTCTTTGATGCGGCCCGAAACGATGCCGACGACGCCGGGATGCCATCCCTCGCCGGCTACCACCAAAACCGCGTTGCCTGCGTCGGCCTGCAGCGAGGCGGCGTGCATCGCATGCTCCAGCATCCCCGCCTCAACCTCCTGGCGCTGGCGGTTTATGCCGTCCAACCGCTCGGCCAGAGCCAGCGCCTCGATCCGGTCCTCGCAGAGCAGCAGGCGCAGGCCGAGATCCGCCTCACTGATCCGGCCGGAGGCGTTGATGCGCGGGCCGAGAGCAAATCCACAGGTGAAGGCCGATAGTTTCTCGCGGGCCTGGGTCACCTCCAGCAGTGCCGCGACGCCTGGGCGGGCACGGCGGCCCATGACGCGAAGGCCCTGATACACCAAGGCCCGGTTCACACCGCCCAGAGGCATCACGTCGCAGACGGTGGCGAGGGCAACGAGGTCCAGCAGCGCGATCAGATCGGGCTCCGGCCGGGCCTCGAAATAGCCGCGCCGCCGCAACGTCCGGGTGGCGGCTACCACGGTCAGAAAAGCCACGCCGGCGGCGCACAGTGTCGTCAGCCCGGAGGCGCAATCCAGCCGGTTCGGATTGACCGTCGCGAGGATCGCGGGCGGTGGGCCCTCGGATTTGTGGTGGTCGAGAACGATCGCATCAGCAACGTCTGTCAGCGCTGACAGAGCTTCAGCCGCGGCGGTCCCGCAGTCGACGCACACGATCAACCGGGCGCCTTTCTCGACCAGACCGAGCAACGCGGTGCGGTTTGGCCCGTAGCCTTCGCGCATCCGGTCGGGCACGTGATGCACCACGGTGCAGCCCAATCCGCGCAGCCACGTGACCATCAGTGCCGCGCTGCAGGCGCCGTCCACGTCGTAATCGCCGAATATGCCGACCGTCTCACCGAGGGTCACCGCGCCGGCGAGACGTTCGGCGGCCACGTCCATGTCGATCAGCAGCGACGGATCCGGCAACAGCGCGCGCAGTGTCGGCTCCAGGAAATGCGCGGCGGTTTCGATCTCGATGCCACGCGCGGCCAACAGGCGGCCGACGATCTCCGGCACATCAAGCCTCTGGGCTATGCCGAAGGCGACGCGATCCTCGCCGGTGCGCCAAACCCAACGCCGCCCGCTCAGGCCGCGTTCAATGCCGCAGACCGACCCTGTGAGACCTGACAACGGGCGGGTCTACGGCGCCTCCCACCAGGTCTTTTGCGCGAAGTTGTGGTGCGCCTCGACATACCGGACGGTGCCGGAGTGGCTGCGCATGACGACGGAGTGCGTGATCGCACCGCCGCCGAAACGTTTAACGCCACGCAGCATCGCGCCTGGGGTCACGCCGGTCGCGGCGAACATGACGTCGCCTTTGGCCATGTCCTCACAGGTAAAGCAGCGGTTCGGGTCGGCGTGGCCCATCGAACGCACGCGCTCGCGCTGATCCTCGCTTTCATACATCAGCCGGCCTTGCATTTGGCCGCCGACGCAGCGCAACGCGGCAGCGGCCAGCACGCCTTCGGGAGCACCGCCGGAGCCGAGATAGATGTCGATCAGAGATTCCGGCATGGTCGTCGCGATGACGCCCGCCACGTCGCCGTCGCTGATCAGCATGATGCGCGCGCCAGCCTCGCGGGTCTTCGCGATCAGTTCCTTATGGCGGTCGCGGTCGAGAATACAGGCGACAAGGTCGGATACTTCGCACTTCTTCGCCCGCGCCAGGTTTCGCAAGTTCTTGGCGACGGCATCGTCGAGGTTGATCACCGCCTCGGGCAACCGGCCTCCGACGGCGATCTTGTCCATATAGATGTCGGGCGCGTGGAGGAAGTTGCCCCGGTCGGCCAGCGCCACGGTGGCGATCGCGTTGGGCCCGCCCTTGGCGGTGAGCGTGGTGCCCTCGAGCGGGTCGACAGCGATATCCATGGGCGGGCCGCCGGCGCCGACTTTCTCGCCGATATACAGCATGGGCGCTTCGTCCATCTCGCCCTCGCCGATCACGACGGTGCCGGAGATGGCGACGGCGTCGAACGCCTTGCGCATGGCCTCGACCGCGGCGCCGTCGGCGTCATTCTTCTCGCCCAATCCGATCCATTTGGACGCCGCGAGGGCAGCCGCTTCGGTGACCCGGATCAGTTCGAGCGCGAGATTGCGGTCGGTTTTGTCGCCGGAGTTCGGCGCGGGGCTGGTGCCGGAGTTCGGCGCGGGGTGGTCGCCGGGATTCGGCGCGGGGTGGTCGCCGGCGTTTCGCGTGCGTGCGGCCATGGGTTTCCCTCCTTATGGTCGAGTCTGGCGGGAAGGTAGCACGAGATCGGAGGTTGTCAGCGGTAGTTGTGTTGCCGCCGGCCGATCCGCTCACATCGGCGGCACCAACCCGTCCTTGCCGACGAAGATGTGCGACGCCGACAGTTTACCGTCGGCCGCCTCGGTCCCCATCACGATCACGTGCGCCCCCGGCACGAGAAGAGCCCGCGATCCAGGCTCAAAAGTCACGACCGGAGTGTCGGCCGGCACGACGATGGTTTTCTGACCGTCCGGATATCTGACAGTCACACCGCGCCCGGAATTGCTGGTCACCGTGCCATTCGTCATGGTGCTTCGCGGTTGCAGATCGAACGGACTGTGACCCTCGCCGGTGCCACGCATGCTCTCAGGGAACACATGCACCTCGAGCGCGCGCTGGGTTCCATCAGGCTGTGGCATCGCCGCCGAACCGACAAACAAGCCGGGTTTTATGTCTTCCAACCGGAACGGAACGATCGCGAGAATCACGGTGTCGGAGGCCAGTGCCACTGTCAGTTGTTGGCCGGACCGCGTGGTAAGATTGATGCCTGAGGCATCGGCGGCATCGATCGTCGCGCGAATTCGCACCGCGCGCGGCGATTGCGCCCAGGTGGAGCGGGACACGACAAGCGCGGCCGCGCAGGCGGCGATGCGGCATAATTTTCTGCGAACGAACGGCCGAGCCGGCACCGGTTTCCCCCCTTCAACGACGACGCGTCAGCGCACTCGCGACTTTGTTTGTCCCGAACTGGAACCCGTTTCGGACCAGCGACTTAGACGAAGCAAGCCACATCATTCCACACTTCCCGGATAATGCCCCACTTTTCGCGGATAACGTTTTGACGGCATTTCAGGCAAAGCGCGAGACGGCGATCGCGATTGGCGCGATGGACGACTCGACGACATATCGGCCAATAATCGGCGGAATGATGAGGGGGATCGATGATCACTGATCCATGTCAATGACCGGCTGCCGCTCGTCAGGTATTGTCCCGTGGGTCGCATCGGGCGACACCGAGGTGCTGAGATGAAACGGGCAATTCTTTGTCTTTCGTTGCTGTGCCTGGTCGCGGGACATTCGGCGCACGCCGATCGGGCGGCCAATATGTGCGCGGCATCTCTGCAACCGTATGCGCGTCTCGTGTTCGATGCGGTGACGGCTCAACCGCAACCGGAGCTCACGCTGAGGGCGGTGATTGAGAAACGCACCCGCGAGTTGGTGTTCACGGATCGGCTGATGGTGAACGCGGCCCGCCCAGCGGCCGAGGCCGCCAGCACGTGTCTGAGGATCGCCCGGCACTGCACCGGCGAGACTTGCTGACATGTCGCACGGGCCGATTGACCCGTTACTTCAATTCGGCGGCGACCTTGTCGATCCCGGCCTGAGCGCAAACCTCGTCCTTATCGCCGCCAGGCGAACCCGAGACGCCCACCGAACCCACCACATCGTCACCGACCTTGATCGGCAATCCGCCCTGGGCGCCAATAATATTGGACAAATGGACCATGAATGTCTGCGGGTCGTCCTTTACCCGCCTGGCGATCTCGCCCGAGGCGACCCGGAAGGTGCGCGAAGTGTACGCCTTGCGAAAGCTGTTCTCCACGGTGTGCGGCGAGGCGCCGTCACCATGCACCTGAACGATGATCTCGGCGTTTCGCCCGAGCACCGCGACCGACACGTGATAGCCGCTGGCCGTGCAGGTCGTCAGCGCGGTCTCGGCGATCGTCAGGGCCATCGCGGCGGAAAGATCCTTGTGCGTAATCAGTTCCGCGTGCGTGGGGGACGCGATCGAGAGCGCGGCGCCGATCGTGGCGAGGCAATGGATGATTCGCATGTTGGTTCCCCCTCTGCTTCTTAACGGCGGCGGCATTAGCGTTACCATGGCGGCGTCGGGGCGGGATACCCCTTGTGTTCGGGCGGGCGGTCCTCATGTTCCGAGGTATGAGAAAACGTCGCGCCATTCCGTCCACCGCCCTTCCGATGATGATGACCAGCCTCACGGTGGCTGCGTGGGAGACGATCTTCCGCCGCTCGATGATGATGGCTCAGGGTACTTGCTCGGCTGCTGAGTATCGGCGCATGGGCGAGGAAAAGGCGGTGGCGATGGGGAAGTCGATGACGGCTTTGATGGCGGGACGGGGCTATGCGGCGGCGATGGCGCCGTTCGTGACGCGGGCTCGGGCGAATGCCAGGCGGCTTCGGGGGAAGAAGTGAGGGCGGGTTGGTTGCGGTCGCGCAGCGGGTTTGTCAGTTGTTTGGTGACTGTCCGTGACTGGGCGGGCACCCATTTTTCAACACGGATTTTTAAGGCGATGGCACCGATTACACGGAACAGTAAATGCTCGTGCGCGGCGGCGTAATGTTTGGCGATCCTTCGTCGGATGACGGCACGAGCTATGGCGGGTTTGGTTACGTTCCGTGTTATTCGTGCCATCGTTTTGAAAATCTGTGTTGAACGACTTTTCTCAAACCATTTACGGGCCATTAGCAATTTTCCCCGATCCTGGATTTCGCAAACAGGATCCGCCAAATGAATCTGGCGCTCACTCACGACGCAGAGCTCACTTATCGGATCATTGGTCTCGCGATGCGTGTGCATCGTGCTCTCGGTCCCGGACTGTTGGAGGGAGTCTATCAGCGATGCCTTTGCTACGAACTCAGGAAAGCCGAGATAGCGTTCGTTACGCAGGTTCAATTACCGGTACGATACGGCGGTGTTGAGATCGAGTCCGGATATCGCGCCGATATTATTGTGCGAAGTGAGGTCGTTCTGGAACTTAAGTCCGTGGAACACTTGAGTTCGCTGCATGAGGCACAACTGTTGACTTATCTTCGCTTGAGTGAGTGTGAGGCCGGTCTGCTCATCAATTGCAATACGGTGTCGCTGACTGACGGTATCCGGCGCCGGGTGCTTTAAGCGCGACTATTATCGGAATTTCCGTACGGGCTCCGGCGGTGTCGGATAGCGGCCCATTTTGGAATTCCAGTACGCCCAGGAACGAGGGTCGATAATACCGGGAGGCGCATGGGCGAGTGCTTCGCGGAGGTCTTGGTCAGAGACGTGGCGGCGCAGCGCCTTCATGTCCTCGTGCGTCGCGGACGCCATGGCATAGGCCATGAAACGAATGGGATCGGCCAATGCCTCGGCCGGGGGTTCAAACCAGATGACGCGGCGAGCGATGGCTTCGGTCTCGGCGGTGAGCGGGATCGGTTTCATCGGCGGGGACGCCTGGGCCGGGGGATGGTCGGAATCTGGTCAAGGTCGACCTTGCGCGCCGCCGCCGCAAGGCGATCCTTCACCGGCCTGGGCAAGCGGCGGAGGGTTCCTTCGCCGAAATACGATAAGGCTTTCAAAGTGATCTCTGGGTTGAAGCGCGCGCCATAGATTGCCCTCGCGGCCGCCAACGCAGCGGGGAGATCGATCCGTCCGTCGCGCAATATGGCATCGATATCGTGATAATCCTTTGCCTCAGCGCGGCGTTGTACGACCGACGCTTTGGTCCCAGCAAGGTCGAGGAGCGACGCGACCTTCAATCCGTTCCCCTGCGCGACATGAGGCCGTGTGAGGCGCGGAAGACGCGGAAGCCCGAAAAACGATAGTTTCACCGGGCCACCTCGGTGGACGAGGACGCTCAACGTATTTCGTTCCTGATGGGTTATCGTCGCGTCCACCAGGAAGGGGACGGATTCGGCGAGTTGCTCGGGATCGAACGGGCGGCTGCCGAAAAAGTCGAAGTCTACGGACTGACGATGGCCGAGATGCAGTGCGATCGCGGTGCCACCATACAGCACGAACTCTGCTGGAACCGCCGTCAGTTCGTCCCACACGCGGCGCTGCGGTTTTGGTAGGATATCAAGGTAGGGAATGAAGCGATCGGTCATGTGACCCAGGAATAACATGGGTGGGAGCGCACGGAATGTGCCTCTCCCCCTCCGAACACAATCGACCTGTGCGATCGATCACGCCGCCGGCATTGTAACACTCAAGGCGCATGAAGCCGAGTGGAAGCGGGTCAGTGTTGGGCAACCGCTTCGATGCGTCTCGACGGAACGCGACCAAGCAGGCCAGGACTCCGGTCGGGCCTTCGGCAATGTGCTTCGGGACGATTATGAAAATATCGCCGTACACGTCGTGGTGGCGCTAGTCCGGGAAAATCAGCCGTGACTCGATAGGGTCTGACGTGAAAAGCCAGCGGCGGAGCATTCTCGCCGAAGGCGAACGCCAGAGTAACCGAAAAGGACTGCGGCCGCCACAATACTACATAGGCACCGTCGGCATATCCAGGCATAGGCAACGCGACCATTATTACGCAAACGGCCACACCCTCGTTCGACGCAACAATATCATGCCCCTGTTCACAAGCTCCCTAAGATCAATGCTGCAACCCCATAGTCCCGGCTTAAGAGATACAAGTTCCTTAGGCGATGACACAGCGGGACGACCGACGGCCATAGACGTCAGGGCGCGACCTCCAATGAAGCCGATTTCGATGTCGCGAAGCGAGCCGTCGAGACGCTGCTGAAAGACAAGGCGATATTGTGCGCTGACACGTTGGTGCTCGGTTGGAAAGCCAGCTTGAGGGATTTGCGTGAGCAGCATCAATCCCAAATTCTCGAGGGGATAACGCGCCCAAGCAATAATCTGTTTGGGGGCAACCTGCATACGTTCAACAAAATCTGAAACCACAGGCATTGCCTGCGCTAAGGCGTCCTCATGAATCGGATCGATTATTCCGACAGCGGCATTCAGGATACTGATGTTGTTTAGGCTCATGCCCCTGGCCGCCTGGTCAACCCTCAGGCGGGCGCATTCGGCTCGTGCTTTGCGACGTGCGGAGTGGATTATCTTCCAGAGGTTGCGATCAAGATCACCTTTGGTCGGAAGCTCATACATATCTGGTCACCTCATTGTTCGTGGCGACCACCTATCAAGCACACATTCAGTCTGGGGACAAAAATATATCTTTATCGTCCCCAGACATCGATTCTTCCAATATCCGCACGAGCACGTCGTGACCCTTGGCCTCGGCAACCCTATCGAACATGCGAGACAATGGTACGAAGCTATCCTTTGCCCTTTTATACCGCTGTAGAAGGGCCATTTCAGTTCCCGCAACCAGGTTCTGAGCGGTAATCTCTCCGATCGCCTTAATGACCGACATTCCGTGACGCCTCGTCAGCAACTCCACACGCAGGACCAGCGTAACATCATCGAATTTTCGCTCGGCGGGCCTTCCACGTAGTCGCGGTGGCCCTCTGAAGCCGGGGACATGTTCGCGCGCCAGGCGAAAAGCGAGATTTGCCCAAGCAGATGCCATATTCGGGCCGCCGTCAAACGCACCCTCTGAGTCGATTTCGTAGTGAGCAAACAATGCCTTGAATTTTTCATCTATGAGGGCCTGATACTCCTCGTCGGTCGGACCAGTGAGAACCGTCCATTTGGGCATGGGCTGTGCCAAGATGTCCGCGTAAGGTTTCTTGCTCAACTTGTCCGCCTGTGCTCTCGCCCGCACGGCTTCGTGGTCGCGCGCACTAGACATCATGCCACCATCCCTGAAACGATCCCGTCATTCACGTTGTTACTCGGCACTGTAACCCACAACGACTCGTGTCCACGCCTTAGATCCAACTACAAAAACGAAACCGGGTCCACGTCGACATCCACCCGCCCGCCGCGCGGCACCTTCACCCGGCCCAGCCAGTCGGAAAGGATCGGTTGCACGGCAATGTCGCGCCGGGTTTTCAGCAACAGCCTTCGCCGGTGCCTCCCGCGCAGGATCGCCAGTGGTGCCGGAGCGGGACCCAGTACAGTCAACCCCTCGCCGCGTGGCGCGGTTTGGCCTAGTTCGCGGGCCAGCACATCGGCCATGGCGGCGGTATCGGCGCTGACGATCAGCGCGGCCAGGCGTCCGTAAGGCGGCCAGTGACCGGGCCGGCGGATCGCTGCCTCGCTGGCCATGAAGGCTTCAAGGTCGCCCAGTACCAAGGCCTGCATCACCGGGTGTTCGGGCGAGAACGTCTGCAGCAACACATGACCAGGAGCCTCGGCGCGGCCGGCGCGGCCGGCGACCTGATGGAGCAACTGGACGGTGCGCTCAGCCGCCCGAAGGTCGCCACCGGCGAGACCCAGATCGGCGTCGACCACGCCGACCAAGGTCAGGTGGGGAAAGTGCCAGCCCTTGGCGACGATCTGGGTACCAATGATCAGGTCCACTTCGCGCGCCTCGATGGCTCGGGCGGCCTCGGCGGCGGCGTGCGGGCCGGGCATGGTGTCGCTGGCCATCACCAATCGGCGAGCATCCGGAAACAGCTTTCCGGACTCCTCGGTGATGCGTTCGACGCCCGGGCCGACGGCGGTCAGGGAATTCACCGCCTCGCACGCTGGGCATTTTTCCGGGATGGGTACGGCGTGGCCGCAATGGTGGCAGCGTAGTTCGCGGCGCGTCCGATGCTCGACCAGCCACGCGGTGCAGTTGGGGCATTGCATACGGTGGCCGCAGCGGCGGCACAGCGTTAATGGCGCATAGCCGCGGCGATTGAGGAACAGCATCGCCTGCTCGCCGCGGCCGATGGTGTCGCGGATCGCGGAGATCAACTTTGGCGCCAGGAAATGGCCGCGCTCGGGCGTGTCCTCGCGCAGATCGATCGCCTCGATCCGCGGCATCACGGCGCCGCCATGGCGGGTGGGCAAATGCAGGTGGGCGTAGCGGCCGGCTTCGACATTCGCCACCGTCTCCAGGCTCGGCGTGGCGGAGACCAGAATCGCCGGCGCACCGCAAAATCGGGCGCGCACCACGGCCATGTCGCGGGCGTGGTAGACGATGCCTTCTTCCTGTTTGAACGCGGTCTCGTGCTCCTCGTCGACCACGACGCAGCCGAGATCCGGGAACGGCAGGAACAGCGCCGAGCGGGCGCCGACGACGACGGGGGCTTTGCCGTCGGCCACCGCTCGCCAGGTGATGCGGCGGACGCGGGAGGTGAGATCGGAGTGCCAGACGGCGGGTGGGGCGCCGAACCGCCGCTCGAACCGCGACAGCCATTGCGAGGACAACGCGATCTCCGGCAGCAAGACCAGCGCCTGGCGGCCTTCGCGGACGGTTTGGGCT
>Ga0206862_1143_pt1 | contig 18382 bp, 13 predicted proteins | sample Alteio_BWOrgCont_43_FD_152625 | JGI IMG/M metagenome (GOLD analysis project Ga0206862, IMG submission 152625) | Enriched cells from forest soil in Barre Woods Harvard Forest LTER site, Petersham, Massachusetts, United States -... | ecosystem: Environmental > Terrestrial > Soil > Temperate forest >... | reverse complement strand
ACAGGAATGGAACGGCGGAGCCGAGGTGCGGCGTGCCAAGCGTGATGAGGCCCTGGACCAGCGTGGGATTGGCGCCGGTAAAGGCGAGCGCGGCTACTCCCGCTGTCGAGTGAGCGACGAGGGTGACAGGAGTCGCGCCGTTGAGTTGCTGTACGCGGGCGACGAGATTGCCGATCTGTGTGGTGAGAGACGGCAGCTTGCCTGTACCGTCGTCTCCGAGGTCGGCGGTGTACCACGAGGCCTGGGCGATGATGGTGGTCAGATCGACGGTGGTTGGATCGATCCCCGGAACACGGAGGTTGAAATTGGTGTTGGCGACGGTGGTGCCGTGGAGGTTAGGGTCGGCCAGCAGCGTGGTCCAGATGGTGTGATCGCTGAAGGCCGGTCCGAGAAGAAGAACCGTGCGTGCGTTTCCGGCGCCGCCGGCGAGCGAATCGACCTCGGCGAGGATCTGCGAGATTGCGGTCGGGTCGAAGGGTTGGGTCGAGTGAGCACTGGAGAGGGTGGTCCCTGCCGTCCAGTTGGGGCTTGCGGGTACCTGCGAGGCAAGTGGAACGACGCCATCTCCCGTGGTAAAGAAGGCAGAGAGCGAATTGAGCGCGTTGGCTAGAAGGCCGGCATCGTTGTTGGCCAGGCCGTTGCTGAGTGTGGGCAGGAAGCCGGCGACATTCTGCGCCACCTGAAGCAGGGTGAAGAAGTTCGCGGCGCCGGTGGCCGCGGCGATGAACGGAGTGGCCCAGGTGGGCGGCGGGCCGGCGGGTTCGAGCCAGACTAGGGCGTCGATGTTGGCGGTCGCCGTGATGGTGATCGGCAAAGCCCACGGGTCGTCGAAGGTGCCCGAGCCCGAGATGGGCAGGCTGAATCCGGCAAGCGGGTTGCCGGGTGCGGAGGGCAACGCATCAGAGAGCAGTCCGCGCAGCCAGGGGAAGATCTGGGGCAGGAACGCTCGGCCGTCCGCAGACACGCCATTGGCGATGAATTGAAGCCAGTTGCGCAGCGCGGTGAAGGGATCACTGAGCAAGGAACCGGGAGCGCCGGGATCGGCGAGCGCAGGCCAGTCGGCGGAGAGGCCATCGAGGCTGCCGTGCACGCCAAGCAGGCCGGAGAGCGTGAAGGCCGGCATTCCGCCCCACGAAGACAGCGCGCGCGCCAGTACCATGCGCAGCAGCAGTTCGAGGTTGGGGATGGTGATGCCGAAGTCCGCGGCGATGGCGGCGGGGTTGGTGACATCGAAGGGCGCGGCGAGCGGGAAGCCGATGCCGGGAACGTTGATCGTCGTGCCGTTGAAAGTGAGCGCGACGTTCTTGAGCCCGGCGGACCAGGTTAATGGCGAGCCGGGGATAAAGGTCATGTCGGCCGCGAAGTCGGCGATGGTGAGCGTGAGGCCGGCGATGGGCGGGATGGTCGGGATCGGCTGCACTCCAACATGCGCGTGCTGGCCGGCCATGAGGGAAACAGTTCCGGCGCCGGACTGCGGCAGATCGAAGGCCAGCAGTTCGGCGAGCCAATAGATCTCCGCAGGAGATTGCGAGAACGAGGCGCGCAGGCCGAGGCGCAGCTTCTGGGGATCGGCGGCAACGCCGCTGATCTGGTCGTTCCACGCGGCGATCTCGATGTGGAACGTGGAGGGCGGCGCGAGTTCGAGAACCCATGGGTCGTTGCGCGTGCCCGAGCCTGTGACAGCGGTGGCGATTCCAACCAGGCCACCGACTTCTTCGAGCATGTGCGACCACGGGTGAGCGTTGTCGAGAAGCACGGCGCGATGCAGGGCAGCGATGGCGCGCGCGGGGTTCGAGACGAACTGGGTGAAATCGAGCGTGTGCGGCGAGGTGGGATCGTTGGCGGGCGGAATGATACCCACCAGGGCAGCGAGATTACTTCCCGGGCTCGTGCTGCCCAAGTAGCCCTTGATCGTGTTGGCGATAGTTGCCGAGACGTCGCTGGCCACGCTGTCGGCATTGGTCAGATCGACCTTGTCGTAGTGGGTGGTGGTGCCGAGGAGGGCGAAGTCGACGCCATCGAGTTCGAGCAGAGGCTGGAGGGCGGAGCCTGTCCAGGTGAACCCGGCGCGGAACGACCGCACGGTGATGGTCACGGTGCTGACCACCGCGCCGGCACCGATCGCGCCGGGCGCGAACGCGGTGACCGAAGCAGAAGGCAGGATGGCCGCTGCGCCGGTGCCGGTGATGGGGATGGACGCGAGCGTGGCGTTGCCTTCGATGCGAACGGGCGGGTTGGCTCCGCTGGGGATCACGCGGGCTTCAAGGCCGATGAGCAGCGACGTGGTGGTTGCGGCGGTCTGGGTGGCGAAAGTGATGTTGAGGCCGGAACCGACCGCGGCTCCGAAGGGAATCACGGGTGCGACCCATGGGTCGGACGGTGTGCCGGTGCCGGTTACGGTGGGCGTGCTGACGCCGATGAGTCCGAGCAAATGGCCGAGCCACGCGACCACCGGGGCCGTTGCGCCGCCTTGTAGCAGTGAGGCGAACCACGCATTGAGGGCACCTGGATCGGCGAGCTGAGTGAACGGAAACTGAGGAATAGCGGCGTCGCCAAAGCCGAGCAACTCGAGAAGATGAGCTGTCACAGCTCCGGCTTCGCCGGTGGTCGCGGCCAGGCGCTTGAGCTGCTCCTGGATGAAACCGATGATCAAGTGGACCGCTTCAGATTCGAGGTTGTTAGGATCGAGCGTGACATTCTGGGGACCGGATGCGTCCAGCTGCAGTCCCTCGAGGTCGATGGTGAAGGTGGCGGGCGTGGGGGCAAGCGGCGTCAGGCTCGCCGTGACAACGACCGAATCGAGACCGATGGGATCGGCTGGGAACGTGAAGCCGAGATGCAGGCGGAGGCTGACGTCGAGCGGCCCGTTCGCTGTGCCAGCGACGGCGGTGACGTTTCCTCCACTGAAGCTGACCAGGGGCAGATGCGCCTTGAGCGACGCCAGCGGCGGAGGGCCGTCACTGGAATGAAATTCACCGGCAAAGCCGAACGTGACGCCATTGGAGGTGTTGACGGTGAGATAGGCATTGCCGCGGGATTGATTGCCGAGCAGGGGATGCCACGTTTCGTTGGCGGGAAGGTCGGGCAACTGCTGCGGTGCGAGCAGCGCATCGAGCACACGCAGAAACGAGGCGCGCTGCGTATCGTCAGTGAAGATTGATTCGACGTGGCTGAGCGGATTCTCAAACCAGTTGGGCTGCAGGTTACCGCTGCCATCAAACAGACCTATAGCTTCGCCCAGGTCGAGGACTTCGTTGCCGAGACCGTCGCTCATGCGGCGCTTCCCGGTGCGTTGGTGAGGGCCGCGCCCGCATGCAGGCTGAGGGTGCCGGCTGCGGCCGAGAGCGCACGTGGCGAGAGGCTGCGTTCGGCGGCATGATCGTTTGCCAGGCCCATGAGGCTTGACCAGACAGCCGACTGCAGCTGCTGTCCCCAAGCGGATGCAAGGGAGCCGAGACCGCGGGGCAGCTCATCGGTAGTTGCGACCAGGCCGCCGAGTTCGCCCGCGCCACTGATTGCGAAGCTGCACACCAAGGGCGTGCGGCCGGTCTGGTCGGTCTCGAGATCGACTGACACCAGCACCGTGCGATCGAGAATGCGGACCGCGGTTGAATCGAGGTGAACAAGCACCTCGTTGCCGTGATCGACCCAAATGACTTTGGTGGGCGGAGGAGTGCCGGCGGGAACGGCAGGCATTGGAACGCCGTTGGCCGTTGTGCCCATCAGGCGAGCGCTGATTTGCGCGGTGAGATCGGTTTCGCCCAATTGATCGGGGATTGTATATGGAGGGCCAGGAGGAGGAGGCAGCGGTGGATGATGGCGATGCCTCCAAATCCACGCAAGCAGGAGTCCGATGCAGATGCCGAGCACCAGGACGAAAAGGAGGAACATTAGCACAATGATCGTGAGTGTGCTCATGGGAATCCCAAACGGTTCGAGGTGAAACCAAGGGCCGATTAGAGTTTGTCGCTCTGATGCAGCAGCACGTGAACCGTGCTGAGCTCCAGAACTCCCGAAGTGAGTAGAGCGAACAGAACTATACCGTCAATTCAGGCGAAGTCAACAGAATAAAGGAGAGCTCTTCCAGAACTGGCGGAACATTTCGTCCAGTGGTACAAAGGGGGCCGACAACTGCCGCTTCTGGCGACGGTCGAAAAAGGAAGGTCCAAACTCACGGGATGATCGATGCCCGCGTGGGGTATCGTCGACAAACCGTCGCCCATACACTAGAGCAGCATTTCACGCTCACAAGAGCCAGAGAATTCACGCCTATCCTTCCCCTCGTTGTGTTACGGTGGTTTGATTCGGTCCGGGCTATCCGTTTCCCAAGCTCAGCCTTTGGGGCTGAAAGGGGCTCTCATGGACGAACTGATTCCCGTTCTTATCGCCGCGTTATTCGGGGCCCTGATCTGGAGCAGCACCAGCGGCCGTTTTCGGGTTCTGCTACTCACCGCGACCATGGTCGCCATCGGTGTAACGGCGACCATCCTCAGCGGCGAATACGCCGTCAGCTGGCTTTACCTGCTCCCAGACATCGCAGAAGCCGCCGCCGGTCTCGCCTGTGGTGTCGTCATCCTTCGTCGGCTTACCGCGACGTCTCTGTTCGAGCGCAGGAGGCTCTATGGTGCAAAGACAATCGACTGAAGGGGACGTTGGCAGCCGATGGCCCACTCTCGAAAAGCAACTTGCCGCCGTGCACGCGCTCCTGGGCAGCCCACTCGCGAAAGTTATCGCGGACAATCAGGACTTCTAGATCCCGCGGCCGGAAGAAGCCAGCGACAATTTGTACCTTTGCCGCCCTAGCTGCGTGGCCCGCGGCGCTCATTGCAGTAAAGACGGGGCGGAGACACTACGATGCGAACGACGAGATTAGGCCCCGAAACAGCTTTCGCTGTCCTGGCGTGCCTCTTTCCGACAATCGCCTTGAATGCGCAGAACCCGAGCGGAAGCATCCACGGAATCGTGCAGGACTCGACCAAAGCCCGCATCGCCGGCGCTGCCATCGAGGTTACGCTGCCGGGCTCCTCGCAAACGCGCGGCATGACTGCCGATGCGCAGGGGGAGTTCCACATTGAGGACCTCACGCCCGGCGAATGGCATGTAAGCGTCGACGCGCATGGCTTCGCAAGCGCCGCGGCGGACGTATCCGTGGCCGTGAGCACTGTACGTGACATCGTCGTGACCCTGCAACCATCGCAGGTTGGTGAGAGTGTCAAGGTCACGTCGCAAGGTTCTTCGATCGCCACCCAACCAATCGACCTCGCCAGCAGCGTCCACCAGGCAGTGGTCACCACCCAAGACCTGGAGGGCATGCCTTTGCCCGCGCGGAGTTTCGCGAACATCGCCTATCTCGCGCCCGGCACAGAGCCGGTTGAGCCATCTGACCCAACCAAAGCGCGCATCACCGCAGTCTCGACCGGGGGAAGCTCAGGCCTCAACAATGAACTCTCCGTTGACGGCGGCGACAACTCCGACGACTGGATCGGGGGCTTCCTGCAAAATTTTTCTCCTGACTCCATCCAGGAGTTTGCCATTCGAATCTCGCAAGAGGACGCTGACACCGGTGGCACCACCGCCGGCTCCATCGTGATTACTACGCGCAGCGGCAGCAACGACTGGCACGGCCAAGCTGCCGTTTACGAGCGCGCCGCGGCCCTCAATGCCCGTTACCCCATTGAGAACCCAGCGCCTAACCCGAACAGCCGTTCTCGCGGCACAACTATGTTGGCACGCTCGGTGGCCCGATCGTCAAGGACAAGCTCTGGTTCTTTACTGCCTTTGAGAATGTCCATGAAGATGCCAGCATCGCTTACAGCCCTGGCAGTATGACCCAGTTCGACGCGCTGGCCACACTGGCCGCCGAGGGACTTGTCCCCGGAGTCACCTCCATCGTCGTGCCGTCGTTCGTGCCCATCCCTTTTCGCGACTACTTCAGTCTGCTGCGCTTCGACTGGTCGCAATCGGCTAGGTCGCAATGGTTCCTGCGCGCTTCGAACGACACCTACACTACGCACAATAACCTGGTGCAGCAAGGCACGCTGCCATCGACAGGCCTGCTTACTCACAACAACTATCTCAGCCTTGCGATTGGCAACCAGTTCACGTTCACGCCCAACTGGATCGGCAAACTGGTACTCGACGCGGGTGGACTCCACCTCACGCAATCGCGCAACTCCAATTTGGGCTTCGCACTTGCATTTCCGTTCAGTTCGACCGCGCTCACCATCTCAGGCTTCGAGACTTATGGCGACAACCAATTCGCCACTCCCATCACCTATTTCCCGTCGTTGCGCAACCAGCAAAAATATCAACTTCGCTATGACATGAGCCACGTCCAGGGCGCGCACACCGTGAAGTTCGGAGTCAACTTCATCCATGAACCAGTGCTCAACGGCGCATTCCCTGACAACACGGAGACACTCTACGCACTTCCGCAAAACCCGACTTACTATCTCGACAATCCTTCCCAATTCAGCTCAGATCTAATCAACGGAGCATCGACCTCGAACCTCGGTGGGGGCTTTTCGCAGAGTGTCCAGCGGCTCGCTCTCTACGCGCAGGACTCCTGGCACGTTTCCGCTCATATGACTTTCAACTACGGTCTGCGCTACTCGACTACTTTCGGCTTGCTCAATGGCGCAGGGCGGACACAGGCTTCCAATCCTGGCTACATCACTCTGGCTGCGCTCGGTATTCCCCTGGTCTCCTCCGCACCGCACGACGACCACAAGCAGTTCGCGCCGCGGCTAGGCTTTGCCTGGGCGCCCGGCGGAGGCGGAACGACTGTGGTGCGCGGCGGCTTTGGCCTCTACTTTAACGATCTTGCGCAGAACGGCTGGGCGACCGCCCTCCAGGCGGTAAATTCTGCGCCCGGCCCCTGTGTCGATCCGATCCAAAACCCGGATGGGCCAGAGAACGCCGGCTGCATCCCCGGCGATGCTTTAGGAGGCACGGCTAACGTCATCGATTCGGGATACAAGACCCCCTACGCGATCCATATCTCCGGAGGCGTTCAGCACGCCTTTAATGCGAACTGGTCGCTCAGCGCCGATTACATTCACGAACAGGGCAACCATGCCTACCGAGCTTATAGTTACACCGGCGGGACCAACTTATTCACGCCGCAGCTTTCACCTACTGACCCGGACCAGGCAACTTACGTCCCAGACGTAAATGTCTTTCACTCCGACAACCGTTCCAGCTACAACGGCCTGCTCATGCATCTGCAGGGCAATGTAAGTCGCCGGCTAAATCTTATCGCGAATTACACCTTCTCCAAGGCTGAGACTTGGGGCTGCGTCCTGGGCGAGCTCTTCGATTATGTGAATGGGGTCTGCGACCCGCTCAACGCCTTCGGCCCCGGCGACTATGGCCCGTCCGGCGAGGACGTACGCCACCGTGCTGTTCTAGCCTTCACTTGGATGGCCCCAGAGGGCTTCGAGGTCAGCGCCTTGTCGCAGGCCGAGAGCGCGCGTCCCTTCACCATCACCACAGCTGACAACAGCGGACGCATCGCGGTCAACGGAACGCCCACCTCGCTCGACGAGTTTCGCGCCACTCCTTATGTCCAGACTGACCTCCGCGTCAGCCGCCCTATCCACCTGGGCGACCGTTGGACCGTGATGCCCTTCGTCGAGTTCTTCAATCTCTTTAACCGCAACAATCCCGGCGCAAACTACGTCACAAATGTCGCGTCACTGCCCGTGCCTGCGGCCCAGGCCCAGGCCGGCAATGTCAGCGATATTTGCACGAATTCCGATTGCACCGCGACCGAGCCTATCACCAGCCTCAAGCAGCTTGGCGTGCCGGCCGGCGCGTTGGGGGACTTCTTCGGTCCTGGCACTACTGTCGGCATTCCTTTTGCAGCTCAGTTAGGAGTGAGGCTGAGCTTCTAAAAACCCGTCCTCACTTGGAGGATTACCGGCCCGTAACCTGCGGCGTGGACAGAGAAATCGTGACCGCTGCTCCGCTGGAGTTCAGGGCCGACCGTGACAAAAAGAGTCGAAGTGGCTTCCTACAAATGTGCAACATAGAGGCTCTTCCTACAAGTGTTCGCCAATTTGGCGTCGTGCTTCGCGTTACCTCGATCTGCTGATACCCGCGCCTCTTAGCCGCCAAAACCCTGAAGCTCGTGCGTTCTCCGAAATCGGACGTTGACTCTCATTGCACGACAAATGGATCTTGGTCATTCGTCGCGTTCAAAGGTCTGGATCCTATGGGGGAGGAAACCTCTTACTTATCTCCCATTCCGTAGTGAAAGATATTGGCTATTGGGCTTTCAGTGATGAGCAGAATCGCTTCGTGACTTTGCGGAAGTTCATCGCGCTATTCAAATGGCGTTTGAAAACTGCTGTCATGCCAAGGATCATTTTCAACTGACCATTTCTTGACTCGCGATAATTCGGCAAGGAGCAATTCTTACCTATCGTTTTCTCGCGGACGCGTACCCTTTTCCCTTCGGACGCGCACGGAAGATTTCAAGTCGTACATATCGTCCGGCAGCACAGGTTCGTCCAGTATTGTTACTGACGAAATTGCAACATATGTTCCAGCAACCAGATATTTTGTCCTCGGGTTGTAATGAAGATCCGTCACATTGACATTTGGTAATCCCGTGCCGAATGGCTCCCCATCGAGGTTCCCTCTTTGTTGAGACAGGGCAAAGACGCCGATGGTGGTGTGCCCAAGGAGATTGTTGCTCCTCCCGAACCTGTATCGGTTTTGATGACTATCGCATTGATCTTCACTTTCGGAAGATTTCCTGAGATTGCCCCTTGTTTTGAAGCCGGCAAGTACAATTTGCGTTGAACCTCATTCAAGCAATTTGAAAGCAAGTCAAATCCATTATGAAAAACAGTTCAGTATTCCAGCTCGTATTTGCTGGAGCAGTTCTCGCTGGATCCCTTTTGCAAACTGCCTGCTTCGCGGCCGATAGTTCTCCCTCTATGCCTGATATGCATTGGCGCATGATCGGGCCGTTTCGTGGAGGACGAACACGAGCAGCGGCTGGGGTTCCCGACCAGCCGAATATCTTTTATGTCGGGCAGGTAGATGGAGGCGTTTGGAAATCGACGGACTATGGGCGCACCTGGAGCCCGATCTTTGATGAAGAGGACACACAGTCGATTGGGGCGATTGCCGTTGCGCCTTCGGACAGCAACATCATCTATGTGGCCAGTGGAGAGGGGTTGCATCGACCAGATCTATCGATTGGCAATGGCATTTATCGTTCTTCTGATGCTGGAAAGACATGGACGCATCTTGGATTGCATGACGGTCAACAGATACCGGCGATTGCGGTCGATCCCACAAATCCGAACGAGCTGTTTGCTGCAGTTCTGGGCCATCCCTATGGTCCTAACGACGAGCGGGGCATCTTCCGCTCGGAAGACGGGGGACAAACCTGGTCAAAGGTTTTATTCAAAGACGAGAATACCGGTGGCTCGGATGTCTTGATCGACCCGAAAAACCCAGAGGTTGTGTATGCATCGCTATGGGATGCGCGGCTAGGACCGTGGGAAGACAAAAACAACTACGAGGGCACGAACGGAGGGCTTTTCAAGTCGATCGATGGTGGCACCACGTGGAAACAGTTGACGAATGGGCTTCCAGCGGATCTAGTGCAGATCAATGTGGCGATTGCTGTCAGTGATCCGCAACGCTTGTACGCGACTGTTTCTACCAAAGCGGAGGGGGCATACGGCTCTAACAAGGGGTTGGGCGTATATCGATCGGATGATGCCGGCCTGAACTGGCAGAGGATTACAGACGATCCACGTCCGGCGATGAAGATTGGCGGTGGCGATCTTCCGGTCCCGGTAGTTGATCCACAAAATCCGGATATTGTTTATAGCACCAGCATTGTTACATGCAAGTCGACAGATGGCGGAAAAACATGGATCAGCCTAAGAGGAGCGCCCGGCGGCGATGATTATCAGAACCTCTGGATCAACCCCCGCAATCCTCGAATCCTGCTGCTGGTAAGCGATCAAGGTGCTGTCATCAGCGTCAATGACGGGGAAAGCTGGGGCTCTTGGTACAACCAGCCTACAGCGCAGTTATACCATGTAGCGGCAACTTACGGATTTCCGTACCAGGTGTGCGCGGGGCAACAGGAGAGCGGCTCCGTTTGCACTTCGACGCGCGGCAATGACGGCCAGATTACGTTCCGGGAGTGGCATCCAGCCGGAATTATCGAATATGGCTATGCAGCCCCCGATCCGCTGCACCCTGAGGTTATTTACGGAGCGGGACGTACTGAAGTGACGCGGTATGACATGGTGACGGGACAAGTACAGAACATAACGCCGTTGCCGACGCGCAAACAAGATTTCCGTGCAAACCGAACAGAGCCGATCCTCTTTTCGCCGGTCGATCCTCACACGATGTACTATGCTGCCAACCATCTATTCAAGACGACGGATTATGGGCATACATGGCAGATCATTAGTCCTGATCTGAGCCAGGATAAGACAGGCCAACCACCGTCGGTCCCAACGCTGACTCCTGAGCAGCAGGGAGAGCGTCGCGGAGTGATCTACTCAGTTGCTGCATCTTACAAAACCACTGAAACGATCTGGGCAGGAACGGATGATGGGCTGGTCTGGATTACCAGAGACGGAGGCAAGAACTGGGACAAAATTACGCCTCCCGGCATAGAGGCGTGGAGCAAGGTTGCGCAGATCGATGCATCGCGATTCGATGACAATACGGCCTATGTCGCCGTAAACCGGATGCGCGTCAACGACCTCGGTCCATATGCGTTTCGCACGCACGATGGTGGAAAGACATGGCAGCCGATCGCTGCTGGGCTTCCTGAGGATGCGCCAGTCAATGCTATCCGCGCCGATTCTATGCAGCCGGGACTCCTGTATGCAGTGACAGAGAGCGCCGTTTGGACTTCCTTCGATGACGGCGATCACTGGTTGCCGCTTGAATACAATTTGCCGCACACTTCGATGCGCGACTTGACGGTGAAAGACGACGATTTGATCGTTGCGACGCACGGTCGATCGTTCTGGGTGCTAGATGACATCGCTCCTCTGCGTCAACTCGCTGCAAAAGCAGGGGTGAAGGAGACGATGCTGTTTGCTCCGGCAACCGCGTGGCGTGTGCGCCGTAGCACCAACACCGATACTCCTCTACCGGCGGATGAGCCTGCGGGGCAGAATCCGCCAGACGGCGCGATAATCGATTATCGTTTGGCTCAGGATGTGCGTGGTCCGGTGACTATAGAGGTGCTGGACGGCGGGGGTAGAGTTTTGCGTCGGTATAGCAGCCAAGATGCGATCAGGCCCACATCCGATCAACTTCGCACAAACGTGATTCCTGCTTACTGGCCGCTCCTATGTGGGCCGTTGCCGGTAACGCCGGGAATTCATCGTTGGGTTTGGGATTTACGCGTGACAGCTCCAACTTCAACACATAGCGAATATCCGATATCGGCTGTACCGTATAGGACTCCACTTGCTCCGGAAGGGCCTCTTGTGCTGCCAGGCACTTACACAGTGAGATTTACAGTTGGTGGAAAAAGCGAAACTGCACCGCTGGTAGTTAAGATGGACCCGCGCGTGGAGATATCGGCCGCGGACCTTGAGACGCTGTATAAGGCCCAGCTGACGATGGCCGATTCTCTTGACGCTTTGGCGAAATCCGCGCTGGCTGCTCACTCGGTACAGGACCAGATGTCGGCGCCACAGAATAGCAGCATTGCCAATCAACTTTCTTCTTTTAGCGCAGCCTTGAAGGTTTTGCTCGACGGCACCGGACCGAATGCGATGAAACGCCTGCATGGAATTGACGAGGTGACTTCAGAAGCTTCTCAACTCTATGGAGAACTGCAGCAGGCTGATGCGATACCCACCACGGCGCTCCTCGAAGCCGCGGCGCACGTGGAAGCGGAGGGAAAGGAGCTGCTGTCCGGATGGGAAGAATTCAAGCAGAAGCAGGTGCCTCAATTGAACGATCAATTGCGCAATGCGCATCACACCCCCGTAGACTTAAGCCGCATGCCAGACAATGTGCTAACGGAAGGAGATGAAGAATAAGAACGAGTGTGAAGACTGACCGGACAAGCCGAATTTACGATCGTTTGAATCTGCAAAATCTTCAGCCACCACGATCAAAATGCCACGAACGCTCCTTCGAAAAGACGGGCCAGCTGCTCAGCTCCGGCCGGGCGTGGCGAGAGTCTGGTGACGCGGTACTGAGGCAGAGTGCCTTTGACTAACGCGGGAAGTCGGGTAATTTGCTTGTGAGCAGCCGCAATCAGTGGCTTCATCGTTCTGCGCAAATAAGGCTGGGCTTTCGACGAACCCAATTTGGAGATTTTGCAAGCAAATTGAAAGCACAACCGGGAATTCTGGCACTTTCTCCATTTTCCTCACCATTTGGAATGTGTAAGTTACAGATTCTAATAGGCCAAAGAGACTCCGATCCCATCTCTGGCTACCACCTTAAAATCAAATCGCTGGACGAGCCATAACACACAACAGTTGCGTCTTTTCATGGCCGAAAACTTCGATGTGCTGACACACATTGAGCACCTGTTACATCGATAGTGCTCTGTATTCCCGCATGATAACGTCCTCTATCAGTCACCACTTCGGTCGGCAAGCCCGAAACAAGTCTCACCTGTCCGAGATGCCGTTTTATCGACTAGGTGGGTTGGACACACCACTCGTCGAGAGCAGAAACCGAAAGCAGGTCCAGCGGGCCGGCGGAAGAGAATCGGCATCTGTTGCTATCATTCGTGGACTGGCCGACATTTCGTTACTCATGGGCGTGCGATCCCCAAAAATGAGCAGCGGCGCCGGCCAGCCCGCTGTTCCGAAAGGGATCTGCCGGAATTTCGATGCCACAGCCCTTGTGGAACAAGGAAAGCCTTGAAAATCTTTCGCAAATCGTCCCGAAGGGCTATCGCATCAGCGAATCGTATGCCACTGAAACACGAGTCCTGACAAAGACCGCGCGAGTGCTTCAAAAGATGTGGGTTGCGATACAGCCTCTCCTGCCGACCGGCCGTCACTTCAATCAGTGACTGGGTCGGTCTATTTCAATTCGAAGCAACGACGGAAGAATTAAGTCCGTCTTCATCGAATGCGAGATCCATGTAATAGTCATCCAATTTTGTTGGGTTCACAAACACTGCAATCGTTGTCGTTCGCAATGCCCTCGAAGGATCTAGTTCTCGCGTCTCTCCCTGGAAAACGTGAACTACTTGCGTTTCGGGATCTCGCCACTGGCTCATCACATTCCTCCCATCTATACCTCGATACTCTGTCAGCAGAAGTTTGCCTCGAGTTTTCAGTCGGCGAATTAGAAACCGATCCTCTAGCGTCTTGCCAACAAACAAGGCCGCATACCCCAGCAGAACAGCAGGGAACGCCTCGGCTCTGATATATCCACCAGGGTCTTCGATCTTGAGAAAACGCCCTGCGAGATAGTAGGCCGGAAAATACACAAATATAGCTCCAAACAACACGACAAATATTCCCATGGGAACCAACTTGTGGAGGTTCATTCTCGGTTTAAAGACCGCTCCGCAAACGCCTCCGCACACGATTCCTGCAATCAGTCCCCCTAGTAGAGCCTCGCCTGCTCGTAATCGGCCATGGAGCAAGAATGCCGGAGGGACTGACCCAAGCCCGACGCACAACGCCCCAATACACGCACCGGTGAAGCGCGTCCGAACTGGATATTGTGCTCTCTCAGCGACTGGATCAATCTCTCGTCCACCATCGTTTGAACCCCCGAGCGCCTTGACCAGCGTTTCCACACCATCGTCCGTTCCATTCCTCAAATCAACGCAGTGAACTCCAGCAAGTGCATACTTCATGCTCGATGGCATGGCAGAGGTACTTCCTAGTAACACGGGAACAATGGCCTTCCCGTTGCTCCGGGCAAGGCGCAACTCTTCGATCCTGGCAGCAAGATCGGTTGCATCGTCGGCAGGAATAACCATCACGAACTTTTGCGCGCCCGCAATCATATCTCTTGTTCTTCCGTTTCCAGGGCCGCCATCCAATACCTCAAACCCCCCGGCCTCGAGCTTCCTTCTCACCGCGAGAACCCTCTCCGCGTCCTGCTCGGAACAACTGAGGAAGATCGCTTTGCGCGTCGTCTCCGTAATTTCATCTTTCCTGATGACGCTCCGTGCAGGCTGGTCCTTCTTTCTTAGCGGCAACGGCAGGTCCATGAAATATCTGCTAAGGTTTCGGGGATTCGCATAGACCGTGATCGTTCTTGTCCCGATGAGTTGAGACGGACTCATCCACACATCATCACTCTTGAATCGATACAACTGACTCGATACTGGATCGCGCCACTGGCTTACAACGCGCAGACGTCCATCGTTGCCAGTCTCGATCCCCTTGTAGTCGGTGATAAGGACAGCGCCTCGGGTCCGGAAGTCGACATCGGTCCAGATCCCAAGCCGCGCCCTCACCGTGCTCAAACACAATATGACCGAGGCGCGATTTCTCCCTCGCAAGATTTCGATCCGAGATGAATGAACAGGGGTAAAAAGAACAGCACCGAGAAGAAAGGGCACGCTGCTGCCAACGCCCGGCGAGTCAGTCCGAGCCGATCGACTTTGTACGTCACTGTGAACTGGGAAGGATCTTCGGTAATCGTCTCCAGGACTCGGGCCACGCCGGTGTTCAGGTCTTGAGATAAATCGAACTTTCGGGCCCCGGCGAGAGCGTAGGCCATCTCTTCCGGCATAGGACATGGATCCAGCGCCAGAGCGATGACTGGCTTTCGAAAAGAGATTGCTAAGTCTAATTCTCTTTGAACGCGATTCATCCGCACCGAGTCTTCCGACAACGCGACGAGAAACAGTTGGGCCTTTTGAATCTCCTGAATCACCCGCTCGTGCGCACTCAGCTCGTCTCGATCGTCTTCGTCGCGTCCAATGATTTGATGTCCTGCTGCTTCAAGTTCGCGAAGCAGGACACTCACCGCCTCGTGGTCATTCTTCGACTGCGAGTAGCTTACGAAGATATCGCGTGGGCACCTTCCTTGCGGCGTCGTTCTCTGATGCTCGGGAACGACATGCAAAACTCCTTCCGCATTCTTCGGCAAGAAAGATAGATCCATCTGATAGAGACAAAGATTCCTCGGGTCCGCGGTGACTCGAATCTCTCTTGGAAGAAACTCCTTCGGGTCATACGAGATAGGCCTGCTGTAAAATTCATGGAACTTTCCTGCAGTCGGGTGTTTCCATTCGCTTACAATCCTCCATCGAAAACTGCTCCTGAGCCCCTTCATTCTGGTTGAAATCAACATACTGTTCTTTTTCAACCGCCCGCGGAAGGCGAAGCGGAATAAGTCCCAGAAAATCAGGTTGCCGCCGAACAGCCACACGAGCGGCGATGCAAGTGCAGCGAGGATCATCCAGTGGAAACGTCCACCCAGGTGCTCCATAGCTGTCGCGATAAACAATGCCAAGGGAAAGACATAGAGCAGAGCCCGATCAGACCAGCTGCCCCTGATCGGATTAAGACTTATGCCGCGAGTTCTCAATTCCGGTGATGCTAAGGCGGTTACGACTCCGCGGCTGCGTGACTCAGCGTCCTCGCCTGAGATATCGATGATCTCGCGGCCGCACAGCGCATACTCAAGGCGCGCTGGGATCTCAGCCCGGTGAAGCATCACCGGCAAAATGGTCTTGCTTGCGGTGTATGCGAGGCCGATCTCCCTCTCAACATTTTCAGATCGCACTGCGTCCGGGGACAGCATGAGTACGAAAACATCGGTGCTCTCGATGCCGCGAACGATTTCCTCCTGCCAGCGCGCCCCACCCTGAATCGTCGACTTGTCGAGCCAAACCTTGTGCCCGGCTTCCATGAGTTCGTTAGCAATCGCAGAAACTTCGCGTCCGTCTCGTCGCGAATAGCTGACAAAAACCTGGCTCACACTCAGCTCCGCTGCCCTACTCCTATTGTCGATCGTTTTTGTATAGCTGGATAGCTCGTTGAGGTCATCGCGAGGGCGCATGGTCGACTCAAAGAGTCACGTGGACATGTACAACGCGGATCTGTTGTCACAGTTCACGAAAGATGCAACAGTGATCGGACTGCTGCTCGGATGTGGTCTGCGACGCTCGGAAACCGTGAACTTACGATTGGATCAGCTGCAATTGAGGGACAGCCACTGGGTGATCGTCGATATGGTTGGGAAGGGCGGACGACTGCGAACGGTCCCCGTGCCAGCGTGGTGTAAGGGTCTCATGGATGTTTGGATCCGCGACACAGGAATGACTGAAGGCAAGGTGTTCAGACGAGTTTCGAAGAAGGGGATTCGGCAGGATGAAGGGGTCACCACCGACGTAGTCTGGTGTGCCGTGAAGCGATACGCCAAACGAATCAGCATTGACCCATCTGGCACCCTACGATCTTCGTCGCACTTGCGGCCGCCTCTGCCATGAGGCCGGAGGCGACTCGAACAGATTCAGTTTCTCCTTGGTCACGCGTCGGTGCAAACGACCGAACGCTACATCGGATGTAGGCAGAACCTCAGAGAAGCGGTCAATGATCGATTTCGAATCTCACCCTCAACAATGCAGCTTATGAAGTTTAGGGATGCCGCGTGATAATCCGGTTTGTCACGGGACCCAGTAGCGACAACAGCCTGAATTGTGATCCCGTCTGCAAGGACGATTATCCAGTAACAAGCTACACTTTGTTGTTATTGATTAACATGGAGACAACTCTCTCCGAGTTTTCATTTGCTTCGTCGATCGTATGCCCAATTCTGAATCCGAGAACTGGCCAAGATAACTGGTCTCAGCCCGTCTGGCCACAGGCCTTCAGATATCTGTTTTACTTGACCGGCTTCCAGTAATCGCGCGATACAACGAATCCCACCGCTCCACTGAAATTTGGATATGAAACTGATTCATCCAATCGGATCGTCACCTGGTCCGGATCACAGGAGGTTGATCCATCTTCAGCTGCTAAACGGTCGAGGCGATTAGCGGCTACCTCCGCAAGGGGAGGGCCCTTCATTATGCTCTCGATCGATAAACTCAACTGCATGGATAAAGTCTCTTTTATTAGCTTCATTTCCCAAGCTTCCCATTTGCGCCTCCGATTTTAGCGCTATCTTCGAACCGCTCCGACTTGCGTTCGAATTTAAACAGTCTCGACGAAATAGCTGTGGCTACAACTTGTTGGCAGAACCGGCCGGGAACGTCCACCGCTTATTTTAGGAGAACCGGAAACGGGACTCGCCTAGCAGTCAGGAAACTGGATGCCCACAGACGACACCTGAGAAAGCTCTTACGACAGAGGAATCATGGGACGGCACGAGAAAGTAGGTCGAAGTCTACAGGCCCCGATACATCTCGGGTGTGCGACCTTCTGCAAAATTGAGTCATCCTGAATCGCCAAAGCCACCCCAGATGTTATTGGTATGGTGAGCGACTACTTGCGGAAGAACGAATGCATTCGTACTCTGTCAGGCTAAGAAGCGCTTCAGCTGGTCTGGACTGGGAACTAGGCAGACGGTCTCTTTGGAAGAGAGCCGGCGACGGTTTTTTGCGATGAGTTTGTAAACTCCGTTCAGGATGAACGAAGGGCAGAAGGAACCGAGCACTGCTAATCGGCGCCACCACCCGCCAAGGTAGCCTGCCGGTTTCATCACCGCGCCGGATTCAGCAAACACTTGGCCGCCTTCGATCCACAGCATCGACTCGACCGCTTCCAACCCATGAGTCCGACGCAGTCCCTTGCCCAGTTCTGAGTTGCGCGTCACAAATGACAAGTCATGCCGTCGCTCATGACGCAATATGAACCGAACCGAACGGCTACAGAAACCGCAGGAGCCATCGTAGACCAACAGGGGTGACGGGTAGGCAGTGATTTCTGACTTGGTCCCTGTTGGCATTGGGCTGCGGCTCAATTTAAGCAGCGCTTGAAAGACTTGGCAAATCGCGATGATTTCCTGGAACTAGCGTTGAAGGTTGCGCTCCCCTTCTAAAACATCTTTGATTTCTAGTCTCCCTCGCGATGAATTGGCGGCTTCCGCAAACGTGCAAGTCGTCTTCTACCGCAAAAAGGGGGAGAGGTTTGTAGTGGAGAGGTCTGTTCTAATCAGTAACATCACTGAGACTAATTGAGTCGGTTGAGCTTAACGGTCCGCCTTTGGTCCGCCTGGATGCATGGAGTTCGACGTTTTCGGACCGCAACTCTTAGCCCAAGTAACTATTATTAGAATGACTTGGAGGCGCGGGTGGGATTCGAACCCACGTATAGGGGTTTTGCAGACCTAGAGAAACTGACAAGTAACTCTCTTACTTTCAGGGCAGTAGTTATTTGATTGGCATCTTTTGTCCGCTTTTGGTCCGCCCTCGGTTACCTTGCCACACGTTCGTGTGTCT
>Ga0206862_1135_pt2 | contig 18415 bp, 12 predicted proteins | sample Alteio_BWOrgCont_43_FD_152625 | JGI IMG/M metagenome (GOLD analysis project Ga0206862, IMG submission 152625) | Enriched cells from forest soil in Barre Woods Harvard Forest LTER site, Petersham, Massachusetts, United States -... | ecosystem: Environmental > Terrestrial > Soil > Temperate forest >... | reverse complement strand
TACCAGCCTCTCCGGGGACTTGAAAAGCTTCCCAAGGATCATCTGCCTGCGCTGATTCGCAAAACAGGCTGGGAATGGCGCGGAAATGCTTTCGATCCTGAGATGCCCCCTTCCGTAGAGCTTCATCATTGCCTGTGGAACGAGGCCAACGCTCGCTTTGCTCCAAAAGGTCTTGAGGACTTCTGGCCGCGACGTATGCTGCGCCATTTGGAGGACTTCAGTTTCCCAGCCCTTGACCCCGTAGACAACTTTGGCTTTTCCGCGCTGCACGCGTTGCGAGATCTGTTGAGTGGAGACTGGGTACTGCACCGTATTTATGAGATGGCTCGGTTTCTGCATACGAATGCGGCCAATAAGAATTTTTGGTTGCGGTGGCGAGAAGTGCACAATGATTCGCTACGGTCCAGCGAAGCGATCAGCTTCCGCCTGGCGAAAGATTGGTTCGCCTGCGATCTCTCGGAAGAAGTAGAAGCAGAAGTGAGAAACCTGCACCCGCCAGTCCAACAGTGGCTTGACTTGTTCAGCCGTTCGCCGCTGGAAGGGATGTTTCGCACCAATAAAGTCGGGGTGTGGTTGCATGTCGCTTTGCTCGAGTCTTCCCAAGACAAGCGAGCCGTTCTCAGCAATGCTCTTGTGCCAAGGCGAATGCCTTCGGTCGGTGCGCCCGGACAAGACACAACCAGGCAGGGACGAAGAAAACGGTTCTGGCCATCTCATCGATACGCCAAGTATCTTTTCTACATAGCTTCCAGGGTCGCCTATCATGCGAAGACTTTGGTCCCGACACTCTGCCACGGTGTGCGGTGGTGGTTGGCTACGAAAATCTTTGGTAGGGAACTCCGGACGATGGACGTAAACTAACGTGGGCCGAATTGGCGCTCAAATGCGCAAGCAGTCATATTACGAGGCCCAAGGCTGGGCTCTCTGACTGACACTGCTCGACGATCTCCAGGCGATCGCTGGCGCCAACCTTTCGCAGAATGCGATGGATATGGTTCTTGACGGTTTGCTCCGATAGATTCAGACGGTTTCCGATTTCCTTGTTTGAAAGTCCGAGACGAATCAACCCAACCAGTTGTTGCTCCCTACGGCTCAGGCCAAATTTCGTCTTTTGCGGCGGTTTGAAAGTGAAGCAAACATCCCGAGCAGCACACCGGAACAAGGACAACGAAAACTGAGATGGACAAATTGCTTCGCCTGCCGCGACCGCGCGGATCACGCGAACGATCTCGGTGGCCGACGCGTCCTTCAGTACGTAACCCACAACTCCTTCGCCCACGGCTTGCAAGAAGGTAGCCTCATCTTCTTCCATACCGACCATTATTGACTTGGGGTTCCCCCTCGAATGCCTCATCCGCGAAACCAGGCGGGGACCACTCAAGGCGATACTGGGGGAGTCAAGCAAGACTACATCGGGATTCGCGACTGAAACCTTCTCCAAGGCAGAAGTCGAGAACGGAATCGCATCCGCGATGATAATGTCTTCCTTGTTTCGCAGAACTCGAACTAAAGCTTCGCGCAGCAGGCAATTCTCCGCCAAAAGGAACACGACGATTCGCTCAAGAGACAAGTACGGCCTCCTTGGTCGACTGGTGAGAACAAGACTAACTCACAGCATGTACCCCCTTGTCATAGATGCGTCAACGATTTGTAAAATGTGGCCGGTTTCGATTTGGGCATTTCGGAGCCATCTCCTTTCTCACGCTGCGGCCCAAAGGCGAAGCCTCTCTAGTTCTCCTTTCGCGGCGCCCTTGAGCTGCAAAAATGCTGGCAAGCGGAAGATCCAGCAGAGTCCGACGTAGAGGCCTGCCCCTACGAGGGTCTGACCGATCAGCAGGTTTATATCGTTGCCAAACGGTATGCGTTCTGCCCAAATCATGCCCCCAGCCATCACGCCGCTTGCGAACGCGTAAGGTGAAACATCGGCCAATTGCTTCCCGAAGGAATAGGAAAGTGTTCGACCGGCTGAAACACTATTGATGAACCAGGTGACTGCCATCGCTGCAATCTGGCTCAAGATCATACTTTTGATACCAAAATATCCAGCTACCGAAATGAAGATGACAGCCAACACGGTTCTCGCGAATTCCAATTGCAGAAACAAAGTTGAATGACCTTTAGCGACAATTACGTTTAGGTTAAGTCTCTGCAGGGGAAGAAAAACTCCAACTGCACAAAGCAAGCGAAGAAGCGGCACACATTCGAGCCATTTTGCGGTCAGCAAAACCACAACCAGCGGATTGGCGACAACTGCCAAGCCGGCCATGACCGGAAAAACGATTAACGCCAGATGGGTGAGCGCGGAGCGAAAACGATACGCTAAATCTGCTTTATCGTCCTGCGACGACGCGAAGAGTGCAAGACTGGGTCGTGATACCGCAAGGTAAATGGTCATCACGGGAAGCTCCTCGAGCTGTGTAGCTCGTGAATAGAGTCCAACGTCAGTCGTTGTGAATCGCCTGCCTATGATTGCGGAGGATAGCTTTCTGGCAAGCACGTCAAGCAAGCTGATGCAAGCAAATGACGAACCGAAACCGAACATGCTGCGGAGCGACTGGAAGCTAAAGCCCGCGACAGGTCGCCACTCCGTCAGTATCCACAACAGCGCGACATATACCATGTTGCCGGAAAGCTGTTGAGCGACAATGCTCCAAACACCAAATCCCCTCCACCCCAATACGACTCCCAGGACGCCCGAAACGACGATCGAAGCGATGGAAACCTTGCATAGGGTGAGGAAATCAAGCTTCCTGACCAACAATGACCCTGGCACGATACACAGGGAAGTGACCAGCACATCGAAAGAGGCGACGCGTCCAATCAATGTCAACTGAGGCAACTGGTAGAATTCGGCCACATAAGGCAGGGCACAGAACAAGACCATTGTCAGAATCACGCCGGCGATGACATTGAAATAGAAAATCGAACATTCATCGACCCTGCTCACGAATTTCTTCCGAATCAGAGCGGTGCCAAACCCGCTTGTCATGATGACGTCGGCAATGCCGATGAAAACAGACAACAAGGCAATCATCCCGAAGTCCTTTGGCAAAAGCAGACGCGCAAGAATTATGGCGAAGACAGAACGCAGCACTTGCGTTCCGATCCGCTCAATGAAGCTCCAAATAAAAGCGGTAGCCGTTTTTGATCTTCGGATCATGTCAGTGCAAACGGATGCCTCGACTAGCCATGAGCCGTCGAGTCAGAACGGAATTGGCAAACGACAGCCGCTCAGGAGGGTGGGGAAGAAGGTGGAAGGGTATGGCAGCGTAGTCCTGCGAGTTGAAGGCCGATCGCAACCAGGAAAGTTGAGTTGTTCACCAGGTAGCGTTTCCACAGACGCCGTGGCTCCTGGCAGAGACGGTGGGCCCACTGAAGCCCCGCACCTTTGACCCAGTTCGGCGCGTCTTTCACGTGGCCGGTGTGAATGTCAAAAGCTGCGCCCACTCCAATCATTATTTTGCATGCTAGCCGCTGGATGTTGTCGGCCATAAACTTTTCTTGCTTCGGAGTGCTAAGTCCCACCCAAACAATGTCCGGTTGCGCCGTTTCCAACTGCTTTTCAAGGGCAAGTTGTTCGGATTGCTCAAGAACGCGGAATGGAGGTGTAAAGGTGCCAACTACTTTGATTCCAGGAAACCTGCGCCGCAAGGCTTCCGCGAGTTCATTGGCAATTCCTGGATTCCCGCCAAAGAGAAAGTGGCGGATTCCGTTGCCTGCCGAACGCCGACACACCTCGAGCATCAGGTCAGGACCGAAAACTCGCTTCATCGCGGTGTAACCCTGCATGCGCCCAATCCAGACAGTTGGCATGCCGTCCGGGACCACGAGGAGAGCGCGGTTAAGAGTTTTGCGGAACTGCGGATCCCGTTGTGCTTCCATCACGCCGTGCACGCCGGTGGTGCAAACGTATCCCTTCCTGCCTTCGCGAATGGCATTCTCGATAATGCCTGCCGCACGGGGAAGGTCGATCGCGTGCACACCTACGCCAAGCACGTTGGCGCGATTCTCAGGCGGCGCTGCGGGCTGTGGCAATGTCGGCGAGGCGTCCCGCGTGGCGTAATTCATTCTCAATCCATCGGTATGTGACGGTCAGCCCCTCTTCGAGCGACACAGAAGGCTCCCATCCCAAGGCTTGTCTCAAGCGACTATTGTCGCTGTTGCGACCGCGCACTCCCTGGGGCTTTGTCAGATCATGACGACCGGTCAGTTGCTTGCCGGCGATCTTAGCGACAAGTTCGAAGAGTTCATTGATTGTGATCAGACGATCTGTGCCCAGATTCAGAGGTTCCCGATAGCCGGATGCCATCAGCCGCAGCATTCCCTCGACGCAGTCGTCCACATACATGAAAGAGCGCGTCTGCTCGCCGTCGCCCCAGATGTCAATTTCGCCACCATCCCTGGCTAGGGCCACTTTACGCGATATTGCGGCAGGCGCTTTTTCTCTGCCGCCTTCGTATGTCCCCAGCGGACCGTACACATTATGGAACCGCACGATTCGAGTTTCGAATCCATAGTCCTGCCAGTAATAACGGCACAGTTCTTCGGTAAATAGTTTTTCCCATCCATATCCGGGCTCGGGATCGGCAGGATAGGCGTCCTCTTCGCGCAAAGGAGTCACTTCCGGGAGCCGTTGCTTGGACTGGGCATACACGCAAGCAGATGAGGAGAACAGAAAGCGGGACACTCCGTTCAAGCGGCTGGCATCGAGCATGTGGGCATTGATCAGAATATTGTTGCGTGAGATATCGGCGTGCGACGCGGTGATGTACCCAATGCCTCCCATATCAGCCGCCAGGTTATACACTTGGTCGATTCCACCTCGCGTCGCCAGCAAAGCGTTGTCGCATTTTCGAAGGTCGAGTAACTCAAATTCGTCCGCCGCGGATGCCTCGTATTCCGGCTCCTTGATATCCACACCTCGCACCCACAGGCCTTCGCTTCTAAGCCTCTTTACGAGATGGTGCCCGATAAAACCTCCGGCGCCGGTAACAAGCACACGATGTCTAGCTGGCATATGGGATGCCCTCCTTAGGATTGTCAGTGGGTGAATACAGAAATTACTTATGGTAGTTAGTAGGGTGACAAATACCGTACAAACTGGCGGATCAGTTAACTAAGGCGACTTTCGATATGCCTTCAGCATCGAAACTCCCGTTAGAGCTCTTAAGACTGGAATATTTTCACATCGACTGAGCATAGTTTTTAGAAACGAAAACTTGCTTTCCCATGAATTTGCCTGTGCCGCAGCCCGTTCGAATTGTGGCGCTATGTAGCTCGTCCCCAAAAGCTCCATACCTTGAGAGATGAAGAGCCGATCCATCTCGGCTGAGGAGAACACTCGTGCGAGGGACCACTTCCTGTGGAGTGGGCGAATGTAGGGCAACAGTGGGATTTTATGGGGGTAGAGCCACCTCCCGTGCACTTGCGTCGAGGGCCGGGACATGCTCAAGAACCTCAAAAGAAGTTATGAATGGAAAGAACTCGCTCGGGAACTCAATCTTCGCTGCCGACATCAACAAGATCTGGAAGTTGGATTTTTCGCTGACATGCGCGCGGAAGTCGTCCAACCGTGTTTTCTCCATATCTATGCCGACCACCTCGTCAAAGTCTGGAGCAACAAGTTCTGTGATGAAACCATTCCCGCACCCGACGTCCAAATATCGACGACATTCTGAATTTCGGGGACTCAATCCGACCCAGCCGAGCGCAAAGCCTGCGAGTTTGTTGGCTGTCCGCCAAGCATGCCGAGGCGCTGTCCCGCCAGTCACCGGCATATTCAGAATTTCCATATTCGAAATTCTCTCAGGAACAGCAGCTTCTATTCAAAAGCACGGGGTTACAGGCAGCACAGTGCAGGGTTCAGGGTCCAATGCTCTAATCCGCGACGGGCAAGACCTTCCGATCATAGGAAGTCAACGGCTTTCGCGCTTCTTGCACGGTCCGTTGGTAAACTTCCATCAGCATTTTGTAATTGCGTTTCGCGGTATACTTCGCCTCGTATTCCGCTCGAGCATTCCACCCCATTTCGAGCATTTCGTCTGAATGCGCCCATGCCCACTCAACTTTCTTCGCTAGATCGTCTGCGTTACCTGGGAAAAAGTGCAACCCGGTGCGACCGTCCGCCACAAGCTCCGCCATGGCTCCGAGACGAGATGCAATGACGGGAGTTCCACACGCGTAAGCTTCGGCTATCGTCATCGGGAAATTCTCGTAGCAGTTACTAGGCAAGATGAGAACCTTCGCGCCCCGCAAGACCTCAAGGGACGCCTCACGATGCAAACGTCCATTCAGATGAACATTCGAAAGACCCGAGCGACTTATCTCCGACTGAAGATCTTTAAAAAGCGGACCATCGCCGATTACCCGCAGCGCATAATTGGGATTTACTCGGCCCCACGCTTGCAGCAGTGTCCGCAATCCCTTCTCTTCCGAGAGGCGTCCGATGAAAACGGCATAGGCTCTCGATCCGGCGCCAACTCCTGGGTCTTGGAGGAGGAAATTGGGTTTTACGACGATCTTCTCCGCGGGAAGGCCGGCCTCTACAAACTTTGTGCGAGAGAACTCCGAGAGTGCGATGTAGCGATCAACCAGGTTCTTCCAGGTTCCGTACCAGTGGTGAAAGGAGAGCATGGCCGCCGCCGTTGCGCTGGCACTGCGCGATTGCCGGTAGCAAGCATGTCGCACCGATTGCCAGTGGTTTTTTGTGAGGCAGTCTTCACACACTTGGCCATCGCGAAAGAAGGCGCCTGCCGCGCAGAATAGCCGGTAGTTGTGGAGTGTTTGGACAATGGACACCTCGAGTTCCCGGCAGGCGTAATAGGCTGCCGGCGAGATAAGCGGAAATGTGTTGTGAAAATGGACGACGTCGGGCTTCCACTCTTTGAGCAGCCGATGCAATTCATTCCGAGCGCCAGAGGACCAAACCGTCCGAAAGCCCAGAGTAATGTTGGAACAAGTGCCTCCAGACTTAATCTCATTATTATCTCGAAGATATTGGTTAACTTCGTTGCCCGCTTGCAGGAGGAGAGCCTTTTCCGCACTAACTACCGCGTCTTCACCACCCGCCTGCTGGTAAGCATTGTGAACGATTAGCACGCGCACTGTAGTCCTTGAGCCTGCCGACTTAATCGCACAACCAGAGATCCTCGGTGTTTCCCATCAAAGGATGTCTTACAAGAAGTCAACACTGACTCGCGGCTGCGATTGCTTCAAGCATTCGATTCGCGGCGAATTCGGGAGTCAGGTGTGCCACTCGAGAACGGGCGGCTACCCGCATTTGCTGGAGGGCAGCTTCTGACGTATTCAAAGCCCGTTCCAGTGTTACATCCATTTCTTCGGGCTGGTCCGGCCGGAAGCTCCATCCGTTGACGCCGTCTTCGACAAGTTCTTCGACTGCCTGGCTGAATCGGCTGCCTAACACGGGGAGTCCAGCCGCCATAGCTTCGTTCACTACCACTCCCCAAGTATCCTCGAGCGTGGGGAAAACGAAGATTCCGGCCGACCCGTAAATTCTGAAGATGTCATCGAACGGCATGAAGCCGAGGAACTTCACATCAAGGTTTTGCGAGCGAGCGCTCCGTTCGAGGTCGTGATGTAATGGCCCCTCTCCCACTATCCAACACTCGGAAGAGCGTTGCGGATGTCGATGTTTCCATCGCGCCAGTGCGGCCAGAAACAAGTGAATACCCTTACGTTCAATTAGCTGGCCGACGTACAAGAGGCGGCGATTTACCGCACCTTCGCGGGTCGCCGGTAGCGAACTCAAGCCGTTCATGTCACGCACGAAGGGCACTCGGAAAACCACCTTCGCACGGGCACCCAATCGTTCAACATACCGAGCGCCACTCGATCCGTTTACCAATATCGCGTCCGAGGACTGCAGTAGAATGCGGCGGATTGCCGAGCGTGCCTTTCCAGTTCCGCACTCACTCTGTTCCGAAAGATCTGCCCAGGTAATCAGGCGAGCATCCTGCGACATCTTGCAATAGAGGAATGACTGCATAGTTCGCGGGCCCAGTTGACTCGAAATGACTACGTTGGGTTTGTAGCGACTGAGCAGCGGGATTGTATCGTATGAAAAATGCAAATAGCCTGGTACAGAATATCCGATGGGATGTCGTCGACGAACCGTGGTCGTCATTGTTTTCTGAATGGTGACCTGAAGGCCGTCCCAATCCAGCTTCCAGAAACGGTCGGCCTCCATCTCTGTACTCACAAAAATGTGTAAGTCGGCTACTTGAGACGCCAGTCGCCGTAGAACCGGCAACAGGTAAGGTGGAATAAAGTTGGTGAGAATCGCGACTCGCAACGGGAGAAATAGCACATCAGGTTTGACCGGCACCGCTTGTTGAGCCTGGGATGCTTCCATAGCAAACATCTCTATCCGTTGTTAAGCAGGAAAGTGTTTTTCGACACGAGCAGCAGTGAAATTTGGCGCCATTCCTCCTGCCAACATCGGATGTCTCGCCGTAGCCAGCAACGAACGCGCTCCAGCGGGCGCGGCTGCCGAGAAAGTGAAGACCAGGAGATATCCAGTTCCTGCAGGGTGACCCGCGTTGGCAAGAATGTTCTCCACTCCTAGTCCAAGGAGTAGCGTCGGGAACAAGGCTATATACGCTAAGGTCGAGACTTCCCTGGTGGCCTTGGCCCGTCTCCAGCAAAAACTGAAGGTTGACCCAAGGAACCCAAGAAGCAGCACAAGGCCCACGATTCCCCATTCGTAGACGGCGCGCAAAAATTCATCGTGCATGGAGCGATTGGCATCAACTTCCTCTAGGGTGAATTGCTTGGAGTAGACGTCGACCTTCACGCCGCCCGCACTGCTGGTTCCTGAGCCGAACAACAAGCCCACCGCCGTGCGATTCAGTATCTGATCAATCGCTTCTTCATAGATAAGAACACGCCAAGCGAAGGTGCCCACATCCTCATAGGAAGACGAACTCGTACCCGCATAATCCACTAATTCGTTTAAGCGGTTCTCTGGTGCGAAACGGACGACCACAGTCACCAGAAGTAAGGTGGCAGCAGCTACAAAGACAATCCTTTTAACGAAGGCACTAAGCTTTGCTCCCGAACCTTGTTCAAACCATTGCCTCAGGAAAGAAAGCACCGCGAGCATGACAAGCCCGATCAGCACGTAGCGGCTGCCCGTCAACACAATGCCGCCAGCGGCGGCGGCTAGGGCAAACCAACGCAGCGCACCCTTCTCATTCTCGCGGGCAAACAAGACAATGGCAGCAATCGAGATCAAATATGCAGCGAAATTCTGGGGGTCGTCAAAACTGGTAAGTCGGCCTTCAGGACTGGCCAAATCGCCCAGTACGTAAGTCTGGGCGGCGGCAATACACAAAGCCGCGCCCAGATTGGCGATAACGAATCTGATACTGAACCAGGATTGCACCCATGCACGCCGGAAGAGAATGAACAGCGCAGAGTAACAGTAGAGATAGCCAATCATCTTAATCGCAGAAAGCGGGAACGGGCTCCAGAATGATGCGATTGCGACATAGGCGGCAAACAACAGCCACCAGCGCGACAACGCGTCGGGGATCGCCGGAGCAGGCGCTGTCGACCGAAGCCGGAGCAATAAGACTGTTGGAATCACGACAATTCTGAGGGCGTTGTCCAATCCCAGAGTGGATGCAGAGGCGAAGTCAGACGCCGAGAGATCAACCTGGGCTAGTAATAGGTAGCTGAACAATGCCCACCGAGGAGGAGCGATCAACGCCACTGCTGCTAGGGTCCAAAAAAGCAGCGGCGCTACGCTATCAGCGAAATCCGACATTGGTATTCATTCGCCTTGCCGAACAAGACCCGCGAAACGACCAGAAAAAGACTGCAGCGTAAACCGCGAACGCAGCTACCAGACTGAATGCTGCACCGTTGAGACCCCATCGTCTGATGAACATAGCTGCCGTAATCAGCCCCACCGGCGCAGAAATCAGATTGGCTACAAGATCAAGATGAGGTTTTTGTGATGCTCGCACTGCCATTGAGAAGCCGGTAGCGAGGCCCGCGCAGACGGGAGCCAATCCCAGGATAGGGATCAGCCGCGTATATGAAGAGTACCTCCCGCTATACAGCAGGTGCTCAATAGGACCGGCAAGGAACCGGAGGATGGCGGCGTATCCGAGTGCGATCAGAGTCAGGAAGGTCGATGCCAGCACTGCCTTCCGCCGCAACCGTGTGAGCTGCCCCAAACCAAATTCGTGAGACATAGAGGGCAAAACCAAGACACCAACTGCGGTGACAATTTGTGTCATCACTAGCGAGGGCACTTGCATGGCGCGAAAAATTCCCGCTGCCCCCAGACCCAAGAGTCCCGCGGCTAGATACGTCTGAGCCTGGGCTGCTACAGAAAATAACCCGGTGCTTAACACCAGCCAGCGGCCGTAATTCCAGTTCTCTTTAGCTACTGCTTTCCAGGAACATGCTCTCGAAGAGATCGGATCATCTGTTTTCGCGCCTGAAATTCCGAGTAGACACATAGGCAACACAGCAGACAAGAGACTGGCAGTCCCCATAATAAGGAATGCGGTCGCGGGGGAGAGCACACTCATTTTGTGGAGGACGAGCAATCCGAACAAAGTCAAAAGAAAGTAGATGGCGCTCGCGGTACCCGCGACCGCGGGTCGCTGCACCATGTATGCCATCCGGCGCGCCACCCAAAGCATCAGGAAAAATGGCAGAGCGACGCCACTTGCCGCAGTAGCGGCCACCAGTTCGTGGTTTGCTCCCAGCAGTTTCATGACCAGCGCTACGAGCAGCAGAGTGCCTGCGAGCAAAGCTCCCATCAATTTGTGAATGTGCAATTGAGCCGCAAAGTAAAGCGGTGCCCGATCCGAGTATCGCGCCGGGCCCATCACGTTCATGGGCTCGAGAACCAAGACGTTGTGGAAACCGCTGAGGAATAGCAGCGTGGCCAAGGCCACAGCGAAGGCTCCGTAGACTTCGCTGTTCAGCCAGCGCGCGAGTAGGAAGCTCAGCAGAAAGCCGGCGCTAGAGACGAGACCCTGATCGACAATGGAAAGACCAGACTTGATTCCCCAAGTTCTAACCTGGTCCGCGGTCACTTCGAAGCCTAGCAGTCTTGGCGTTGTCTGAGGCGTTGTCTGAACAGTGGAGTTCACAGCTTGTCGTTGTCATACTGCGTAATCGAATTGTTGCGCGATTCGTTGCGCATGAGAGGTGCCCTCAGTCGATTCAATAGCGCCGTTCCGTGATCAGAGGTGGTCTTCCACACGCTCTTCGCTAACAACTTCCCTGGATCGTGCGGATCCATGTGTTGCCAGCGTTCGGATCCGATAATCCACACAGCTGCGCCGATCACCGAAAAAAACGTCAACCCCAGAACTATCAAAAGCCGGTGCGGAGATGACTTCCTCTCTGGCACATTGGCCTGGTCAACTACGTTGACAGTCGGGATCTCCTTCGCTTCCTGGATTCGTGCCAGCTCATACTGTTGATTCAGCAACTCGTAAACCGTTTCCTGGATCTTCATGCGGCGATAAAGATCAGCCCACTCAACGCCAAGCAATGGCAGCTTGCGGATAGGAGGATACATCTCGTCTGCATGCGAGCCATCCGAAATCCCAGATGAAACTAAAGAAGCGTCCGTCCCTTCGAGCTTCTGCAATTGGCGTTTGAGCTCGTCGACCCTCGCTTGCAACGATCGGACGCGGATGTTGCTGCTGGTATAGATCTGTTCCAAGCTCTGCAGTTCCGACTCTGACGCGATCAGTTGGCCCTGTAGGACGCCTGCGGACTCCACCATCGCTTTCGTCTGCTCTTTGATGTCTAGCGTGGAGTTCTTGCTGGCAAAAGCGCCAAACTGTTTTTCCGCATCCTCAAGGTCAGCCTTGACCGCGGTGAGGCGTTGTTCGATGAAGATGCGCTCGCGACGGGCCGATGAAGTGCTGACTTGGGCAAGGAGGCGGTTCAGCTCTTCTACATACGCTTGCGCGATGTCTCGCGCGCGCTGTGGACTCTTGTCGGTCACAGTCACCGAAATCACTCCGCTCTTGCGATCTTCGTTGACACCTGTTTGGCTGTCCAACCTTTTGCGTGCGTCTTGCTTGTAGCGGGACTTATAGACCTTCTGCAGATCTAACTTGTCAATCACGCTATCCTGTACGCTGCGGCTTCGGAATAGTTCGGCGAAGAGAGCGCCCGACCCCCTCATTCCCAACAGACCTCCAGCCATGCTTGCAAGTTCCGGAGAAGCTTTCGTAGCCAGAGCAGCTAGCATCGCTCCGCTACTGTTCATAGACTCTGGCGGCATGATGCTGACCGAGGATTCGTATTGGTTCGGCATGAGGAGCACGATAACGATACTGACCGCGAACGCCCACGCTGCAACCCGGCGGAGTGCCTGACGTTTTTCCCATAGCAGCCGCAGAATCGCCAATCCGTCGGCTGCGGATTGGTTTGCTCCGGGTTCGGCAGATATCGAAGGCGAAGGGAACTCGATCTCTGTGACCGGATCCATCTCATGGATCGCTGCGTTTTGTCTCAGGCTTTCCACAGTCGGTCCTTAGCCTCGTTCATATTCCCCGCATGGCAAAGATCGTGGTGTGCAACAGGATCGCTAGGTCCATGAAAAAGTTGCGATGCTGAATGTAGTAGAGGTCATATTCCATGTTTTCGTGAATAAGGTAGTTGCGGTCTCCGCTGAGTTGCCACAGACCTGTGATGCCTGGCTTTACCTGGAGACGCTGAGAATGGCGTTCGGCATAGGTTTCGACGATGAACGGCATCTCCGGACGCGGCCCCACCAGCGACATGTCTCCCAACAACACATTCAATAGCTGCGGAAGTTCATCCAGACTCGTGCGGCGGAGTAAGCGGCCAAGCCGGGTAATACGGCGATCGTCTGATTCTCTTGGGGAATAAGCGTAGACGGGGGCATCCACATACATGGTGCGGAACTTGAACATTCGGAACCTGCGCCGGTTCAATCCCACCCGTTCCTGTCGAAATAGCGCTGGTCCCTTGGAATCGAGTTTGATCAGCGCGGCGAGAAAAAGGAAAAGTGGTGAACAAATAACCAACAGAGCTGCCGCGCCGCAAAAGTCGAAGACTTGCTTCGCCCGCTCGTAGGAAAAGCGTCGCGGGCTGTGACTGAATGAGGCCAGCAGAACACCGTCAATATCCTGAAAGTCAACAAGCGGATAGGAGTGCAGGAAGTGGCTCGGGACGAAGGAAACGCGTGCGTTGGCCGCCCTTGCTTCTCCGACTGCCTGATGAAACCGCTCGCGCTCGAGAGAAGGAATCGCGATCACGATCAGGTCGGCGGCGCACTGGATAACCAAGTGGCGAGTCATTGGACCTTGCATCACAGAAGCGGAACGCCGGTTTTCGTAGCCTAATTCAAAAATTGAACTGCCAACTTTCATGGCATTGTCGTCGACAAACGCCACCGGTTCCAGACCGAGTTTAGGAGAACGGCGTAGAACTGAATAGACGCGGCGCCCCGTGCTTCCCGAGCCATAGATCAGAACCCGTTCGATTCCGTAGCCCTTAGCATGCAAATGCTGCACCAGCATATAAACAAGATATTTTTGGAGAAAAAGAAAGAGGGGCACCATGCCCAGGGCAATTACCAGCAGCCAGCGTGGAAACAGGACGGTGGTGAAGAAACTTACGGCCAGTATGAAGCCGAGCGCCTGCATGGACACGCGGAGAACGTGCTCCGTTTCGCGCACATGCAACAAACTGGTTCCGCGAGAGTACGCACCCACGCGGTCCAACATCAAAACGATCACGGCTGCGAAGGTGGCGGAGACGCCAAAAACAACCGAACGCGGATAATGAGCTTGCCTGCCCAATCCGAGGAAATAGTATGCCGCATAGGCCGACGTGGTCGCGCCAATCACGGTCACGAAATCGGCTAGCGCTTCCAGTTTTGTGAGGTGACTTCGGAACCGCGCAGCGGAAGTACGCCGTGGGCCGGGCATGACCAGAGCCAGATCCGCAGCCGGACCTGCTTTTGTTTTTCGTGAGCTGGTTACGCCGATTGAGGAGTGCACGTTAATCTTTGATCGTTAATCTTTCGCAAGGTCTTTTGCTTTTGCGGGGTTTTGCGGGTGAATCGTGATGCTTAGGTTCCGCGTTGCCTCGTCATCGCTTGGTGGGAGTCCAACCAAATTCGAAGATCGCCACGACATTTCCGCGTGAGGAATTGAACAGTATTGGATAGCGCGAAATGTGTTCGTACTGCACTTGACTCTTCCAGTAGAGCCCCGACTTCAAGTACTTGTTGTAATTCAGCTGGTAATCCTGCCAATCCCCGCCCCCAGGAATGAAATTGGCGCTCACACTGTTTGTCTTGCAAGAAAACTGGAGCGTACTGGTCGACGATATCCAGTAAGTGAGCCAGCCCTGATTCGAAATGCCCATACGGCCTACCGTATTGCCGATCAGGTTCCCTTCGTTGGTGTATCCGTCGCGGTAAAGTTGGTTCCAATAATTCAAGTTGCCTTTGTTAGGACCGCCGAAATTGAAAAATCCGGGAGACTCAGTCGAAACAGTCTCCAGATGCAGATCCAGTTTTGGAATACCTGGGAAATGCGTCAGATAGATTCCCGGACGGTACGGATTTTTCGGCGGGTTCACGATGGGGAGGGGATCATCGTCGGCATATAACTCGCCGTAAAAGACGAGATAATTCCGGACCTTCGGAATGTAAAATACCCAATCCATGCTGGTATGCGTATCGCCTGGCACCGACTTGGTCTGGTTGGTCCTCCCAAAGAAACTGTCGACGAAATTCCCAACGGTTAGCGGATTTCCTCCTCGGCCACCGATTGTGACTGTACGTCCGAACCCAAGTTCCAACCAACGCAGCGGTTTAAAATTGATCTTCTGACCGTAGATATAGGGATGGGGAATGATGTTATGTCCGCGGAGCACACCTATGAATTGATCTACGCGCACGGAGCCTAAGATTGGCAGTTGCATGTCTTTTACGATTCGTACCATTTCTACCGGGTCGGCGTTGTTACTCCACAACAACGAGCCACCGGGCCCGGGCCCCCAATCGAGGCTCTCCTTGCCGGCGGAGATCTGCCATCCATCCAGAGTGAGTGCGGCGTATCCTTCCAGCAGATGCGGCCGATTGACTGGAGCAAACGGAGTAGCCGGCGGAACTGGCACCATGTCACGCAAGCCAATCACGTTGAGCACCGCATTCGACAGCGGCGGAGCGTACGGTGCGTGCTGAAACTCTCCGCGAGCATAAACTGCGAGGGGGCCGGCGGCCGCCCACATAGAAGTGCCTACTTGTCCATTGGTGCCTTCACGGAAAGGTCTACCGTAATCGTAAGAAATAGTCTGGCCGAGATGATAACTATCGGTCAGCGCCGGTCCGCTGATCGAAACTGGCCGGACGTATACAGATTCCACTCTCGCTGTTTTGTTCGATTTGCCGTCGAGCAGTCCCAATTCGTAAGTGAATTCCTCTTCGAGTCGTCCGTTGATCCCGGCTATCTCTGCAGGGAGGACGCTTTCGTCAACCAGATTGTCTTCGATCTCGCTTACCAGACTCGCCGTTTCCATGCGAGTCCACGGCTTCAAAGAAAGAAATGCACCTTTGATATAGCCGAGACTCACTAGCTTCTCCACCGCCGGATACACCCAGCTATCGAGAGGCACGTTGGGCGACCCCATATATTCGGGATTGCGGACTTTATCGTCTTCATCTTTCTTGTCTGAGTCTGGGTCCGAGTCTTCAAAGCTCCCCCATTCCGCGCTGGCTGGTTCAGGAACGTGATGAGCGCGATAAATCTGGCGCGGCCCCGAATCGGTCTGAGCCTTGCTCTGTTTAACTGGCAGGAGAATCACAAGCACCACTAAAAAAAACCAAAGCCTCATGCGGCGGCCTAGTAGCTATCGAGCCACCTCAACGGCAATCGCTGCGGCAGACAAGATTTGGGATGCCTGCAAGATATTCTTCCATCGTGAATTAGCGCTGAAGGCCTTCTCGGGTACGACGACCATGTCGCCGGGCCGCAGTACAGCACTTTCTACTCCTCCGCCGAATAATCCTCCGTTACCTCCGGCGACGGAACCGTCGGCGCGAATCACGAAAATGCCCTTTTTGTATGCTGTATTGCTCGGGCCGCCCGCCTGCCCCAGATACCATCCCGCAGACTTGCCCGGCTTGTAAGAGACGGCAGTTGGGTTGTAAACGGCGCCATTGACCACGACGGATGTGGGGACTTTCGGAATGAAGATCGTATCTCCCGCACGCACCTGAATATCTGCCGAAGTATTTCGCCAACGCTTGGAGTCCCTGGAAATGTGGATCACCATGCGTCCGGCAGGTGGAGTATTCTGCAAACGCTCCACGGTCGCCTGCCACTGCATGAGCGCAGCATCCTTGGCGGCTTTCTGGTCGGCATCGCCATCTGGAACGGCTTTCAAAGACGCGCCTTGATCCTGGAGGTTCTGCATGAATTCAGAACGGTTGCGCTCTTCGAGTTCGCGAACCTGCACTCGTTCGAAAATGCTGCCGTAAGGATAAGCGTCGCTCCGCAGACCTCCGGCACGCTCGAGAATTGAACTTAAGTGTTCACCTTCCTCTATCCCGTAGGTACCGGGATGCATTACTTCACCGTTCACTGTGATGGTAGCCCCCACATCACGCCAGCCGGCGAGCTGGCGGATGGTGAGCACGTCGCCATCGTGCAGACGCATATCGGTGTCCGGCTCGCCCTCGATCGCGCGCCCGATCGCAACCGTCTCATGCTCGCCGACCACCTTTTGACCACCTTCCACGGTATAGCGCGTCAAATCCGCCGTCTCAGTGAAGGCGCCGCGCTTAAGGCCGCCAGCCGTCTCAACCAACTCAGCGGCAGTCATGTCCTGACCGAGCGGGTATTTTCCGGGACGCCCTACTTCGCCTTCGATAGTGACGGTTGGCGGATCGACCTTGGCGAGATTGCGGTGGATGATTAAGCGATCTTTAGGTTCGAGCGGAAGATTGTCTTTGTCGTCGCCCGCGAGCGCCTGCAGCAGGTTGACGCTCAGTACGATGAGTTTGTTGTCGCCAGTCCGGCGGAAAATCTGCACGGAATCGGTCGACGCGTCGGAAGTCAGTCCTCCGGCGAGGTACACAGCATCGCGCACACGAGCGGCGCCGTTGGTCAGGTGATCGCCCGGATCGCGCACTTCCCCTGTCACTGTGATGATGGGTGGGTCTTCAAAATCGAAGCGGGAGAAAACACGTACCGTGTCGAAGGGCTTCAGCGCGACCGGCTGGTCTTTATTGGTATTACTATGACTCGCATTCAAGGCATCGTCGAGATTGAAGGCGATGACCTGTGGAGTGTAATCGGGCGGATTCAAGCGGACGATTTCAGCATGCACCTTCGATGGTTCAGGAAGTAAATCGTCATAGGACTTAATCAAGTCAGTAATCAACATGCCGTCACGAAAAGCGTACTTCCCGGGCCGAAAGACGTGGCCTTCGAGGTAGACTGTCTTGTCCGCATAGGGAAGGATGGGCGAGATTTTGATCTTGTCGCCGTCCTGCACCGCGAAATCCTCCAGTGCTTTTTCCACACTCTCCTGGTTATTATTTTCTGGGATGTCAAGGCGCAGCATAGTTCGGCTTTCGTGCGCCTGCACGCGCTCGACATCGACGTGGCGAAATGTGCCGGTAGTCAGGACGCCACCCGAGAGTTCCAACACCTCGGCCAGATTTTTTTCACCATGCAGTTCATAGATTGCCGGCCGGCGAACCATCCCTTCGACGGTAATTTCTCCACCTAGAGGTGGTACCAGCACCGTATCGCCTGATTGCAATCGCTCAACCCCGTTACGGATACCATGCAGCAGCAGATCGTAAACATCCACCTCTTGAACCAACAAATTTCCGCGATAGTGGCGGAGGGTGCGCAACGATCCGCGCGACGTAGGACCTCCAGCCATAAATACGGCATTCAAGGGCGTGGAAAGCGAGCTGATGTCGTAGGCGCCGGCTCGTTCGACGTCTCCCACAACATAGACCCGAATAGTGCGCAGACGCGCTAGAGAGACATCGGCTTGCACATCCCGGAATTGGCTCTGCAAACTGCCTTGCACTAACCGCTGGACGTCGCCAAGACTTCGTCCGGATACCTGGACAAAGCCTGCCTCCGGCAATGCAATCCTTCCCTCGCCGTCGACTACCCGGCGGAGGCGCTGCGAAACTCCGCCCCAAAGATTGATGCTGACCGAATCTCCGGGGCCGAGCACGTAGTCGGGACCAACCGGGAGGTCCATGGGCAACTGATCGAAATTCCCGGTGCCATTGCGAAAAACATCGTCCCCAAAACGAACCAATGCGGGCGAGCGCCTGCCGTACTGCGTATACAAATCGTAGAGAGAAGGAACATCCGCGTAAGGATTCACGCGATGACGCAATGAAGCG
>Ga0206862_1136_pt2 | contig 18438 bp, 16 predicted proteins | sample Alteio_BWOrgCont_43_FD_152625 | JGI IMG/M metagenome (GOLD analysis project Ga0206862, IMG submission 152625) | Enriched cells from forest soil in Barre Woods Harvard Forest LTER site, Petersham, Massachusetts, United States -... | ecosystem: Environmental > Terrestrial > Soil > Temperate forest >... | reverse complement strand
TTCGAGCGGAATGACCTGGTTCATGTTATCCATGCTGCCCTGGACGTCTTCGAAGTAACCAACCCACACGTTGTTGCGCATCGGGTATTTCATTAACCAGTCCCAAGCGCCTTCACGAACCTTCTTATAGGAAGCAGTGTCTCCCTGATCCAGGCGCATCAATTCGTCCAGCAGCATGATCGGCTCGACCACGTTTGCGGAATAGGGGAACATTCCTTTTCCGTTTTTCAGACTGCCGTCGCGCGCGTGGCATCGATACGGCCACGGCGAATTGTATTCATCACCTGTCTTGAAATTTTTGGCGAGAGCGTCGGCGCAGCGAATGGCAGCACGCAGATACTTTGTGTTTCCCGTCATTTCGTAGAGCCGGAGATAGGCGTAGCCGTCCTCTCCAACGACGTGGGGTTCGACGAAATCTTCTCCATGCTGGCTCCAGCCTGTGTAGCGGGCGCTGCCCGGATTCGCCGACGGATAAGGCACCCGCGACCACGCATAGCCTTCCGGAGTTAGCCCATTCTCCAGTTCGTAATCCACGAAGTTCTCAAGGAACTCCAGCGTGTGCTGGTCACCGGTATAGGGATAAAGGCGCTCGATAAATCCCTGCATCATCGCGCGCAGGTAGCCAGTGGAATTGACCCAATGGTGGTCCGGGATCAACTCAAATGTTGTGCGGTCGAAATCGAAGCAGCAGAAATAATAGGGCAGCCTCTGGCGGTTATATTGGTCCCATACAATCGTCCATTGCGAAAGGAAATATGCGGAGTAGGAGTATCCGATGTTATCCGGCATCGGCCACGGGAGGAGCTTACCTTCATTGTCCAGCGCAACGGGCCGCCCCGCTATGGTCGACGCGTCTACCGTCGAGATAACTGGGAAAGGCTGCTGATCAGCAATCAGCGGGGCGCTCAGAAAGGCTACGGCGAATACTCTGGCTAGTTGAGTAAATTTCTTCATACCTGGATCAGCTCTTAATGCCGCGAAGGACGCTTCGCGCTTGTCGGTCCCTTCGACTCACGATGATTGAGTAGAAGTTGCGATCTGTGGATATAGTATTCGCACAGGGTGAGGGCCAAACAACTCAGAATGGATTAGGGCCTGTTAACAGGCCCTAGTACTGATAAACGCGATTCTATGCCAGACCGGTTTTGCTTCAATCAACCGCTTAAGACAAATCCCGGTCCCGCACTCCAATCAGATAAAGCAGGCTATCTAATCCGAGAAACGAGACGGCATGGCTGGCCGTTTGCCGTACCAGTGGCTTGGCTCGGAAGGCGATGCCCATGCCGGCGATTCCAAGCATGGGAAGATCGTTGGCGCCATCCCCGACCGCGACTACCTGGTCGAGCGAGATATTTTCCTGCAGAGCAATCTCTCGCAGCAACTCGGCCTTGCGTGCGCCGTCTACGATCGGCGTCCGAACCTCTCCGCTCACCACGCCATTCACGATGTCCAGATCATTAGCAAAGACGTAGTCGATCCCCAAACGCTTCTGCAGATGCTGAGCGAAGAAATTGAACCCTCCCGAGAGGATCGCCGTCTTGTAGCCAAGCATCTTGAGAGTTCCGATCAACTGCTCGGCCCCTTCAACCAGAGGAATGGAGTCCAGCAACTCTCGCACTCTTATCTCTTTGAGTCCGCGAAGCAGCGACACCCGGCGCCGGAAACTCTCCTGGAACTCAATTTCTCCGCGCATCGCAGATTGGGTGACCTTCAACACCTCGTCGCCTACACCAGCCAACTTTGCCAACTCATCAATCACCTCGCCCTCAATCAGCGTGGAATCCATGTCGAAGGCAAACAGCCGCCGGTTGCGACGAAAGATGGTCTCTCGCTGGAAGGCGATGTCGATTTTCAAATCATGAGCGGTTGCAAGAAATGCCGCGCGCATGGACGCCTCAGAAGAGGAATTCCCAGTCACCGTCAACTCAACACAGGCATTCGCATCGGGGGTGTGCACTGCCAACGACAAACGTCCGGAGAGTCGCTCAATGCGGTCCACGTTCAAACCATGCGCCGCAATGATGGCGCTCACCCGAGCGAGATGGTTTGCGCTAATCGCCCGGCCAAGGATGGTGACGATAAATTGATCCTTGCCCTGCGACGAAATCCAGTCATCCAAGTCTGTCTTCGCAACAGGCGTGAAACTGACTTGCAACCGTAGCTCCGTCGATTTTGCAATCAATGCGTCTTGAAAGCCGAGAAAGCTCTCGCCTGGCGGAATCTCGGCCAGCAGACCAAGGGAGAGCATTTCATGGACGACCGCCTGTCCGATATCCAGCACGCAAGTGTCATAACTGGCCAAAATTGCAGTCAACTCTGCAATAAGCCCCGGCCGGTCCTGGCCGGAGAAGTGAATCAGGAAGGTCTTGTTCATTGATGCGAAGGGATTCTCTCCTAGCTTAACAGGCGAGCTATCACCTTGAAGAGGGCCCTGCTGGCTTCGACGGCCCGTAATTGGGTATTTTGGGGGTCAGTTTACGGCCGAGGAACTCCTGAAAGAGATTCAGGGCGACATCGCCGGCAATGCCGAGGAGCGCATTCTCGAAGGTCAGCGCCACCCCATTGCGATCGCTGTCCGGGTAGTAGAGGTTCGAAATCCCACCCGCCGCGAGGCCACCGATGATGCCAGAATAGTTTACTTGCCAACGTCCATTGTCACCCTTGCACATGACCGACATTGCCATGGCATAGAGAGCTCGTGATCGAATGGTCCCAGTCCCTTTGTAGAAGTAGCGTGGATCCTGTTTCAGAAGGGATGGCAGTATGGCGCCGCCTAGCATCGTACCTATGAACCCGTCGGAGTAATTGGCCGCATAACGCTTGGCGTAGCCTTGCGCACCTTGTCCATACCCGCTGAAAGTGTTGTTGGCCTGCTGGGCTCCTGCCCAGATTCCAGTCAGCACTAATGTGACCGGGTCTACCGAAGACTTCAAGGCCAGTTCGAATTTTCGCTTAGATGTGAGGGGAGGGGCGTTGGGGACGTAGGTGACGTAGAAGTTTGGGATGACGCCGAGCAGACGTTGTTTTTCCTCTTCGTGGAACTGCTCCAGGGCAATCTCCTGCTCGGATGTCGTCACCCGCACTTCGCTTGTAGCGGTAGCGACAAGCAACACGATTTCTTTCGCTTCGTAGCTCTCGCCGGATTGGAGAGAGCCGGATATTACCTGGGTCGCAAATCCATGCGCGGAGATGGTGAGTGTGAAGGCACCGGGAGGGACGTCGCCGAAATTGAACCGGCCGCTGCTGTCGGATGTTACTACTCTCGCGGACAGCGCGGTGGAGGCAGCCTGAGCGAGTGCGATGCTGACGCCTTCGTAGACGGATCCGTCTGGATTAACTACGACGCCGTGGATGCTACCTGGCGAAGGCTGTTCGGGCGTCTGTAGCGCCGGTGACGCCTGGGCTTCGGGGGCATCTGGTAAAGCGGCACCAGCTACCAGGATCGGCGAGGGAAACGAAGCCTGCTGCGACCACGCATGGGCCGCGAGCCCAAATAGCAACAGGAAAAGAAGGACCCGGCCTGATTCCAGGACTCGACGGCGCGGGTCGCTCGACTCGCTGTCCAAATTTGCTTCATTTCCGATCAGTCCCGCCCTCAGTTCCGAAACCAGAGATGTCCTAATACAGATGATAACCGGCACGAAAGACCCACCGAAGCATTAGACGGAACATTGCGACGAGAAGATATTGGTGTTGGGTGGGCCAATTTTCAACATTGAGCTATTGAGCGGGAACCTCTAAGATTGATCCTGGTGACGGACAACTCTGAAGTTATTGGCTCGGTCACGGCTCCAAGTCGCACTTCGCTGAACGGCTCCTGAATCAGCCGTCGCCCGCGTCATCTTAACTCCAGCCTATCTTTATTACATTGCAAGCGGAAGGTCGATTCATTCCCATAGCCTAACCGTATCCGCCGCAGACGCCCGCGGTTCACCTCAAACTGCTCTATTTAAACTCCCTGTTCAGGGCCGACGGAAGCGTTAAATCCATATCGCCGTCCACTTTCCCCTTCCTGTAGATTCGCGGAGAAGTGTATAACTTAAGCGTCAAGGTGCCTGATGCTGCATTGGCGACGAATAATTCGCGCCAGGATTCTTCTTCCACTCATAGCTGGCTCGCTTTTGTGTGGTGTTGCCTCTGCGGAAATGCCTGAGTTTCTCTCCTAACAGATCAAGTTGCCAACGACTTCACGATCTGCCGGACAAGCTCTCTACTCTCTCCTGTTATGCGATGCGGCGGAAGCGTCTGGTTGGATGCATCGTATTTCAAGGTCCCAAAACTCACGGCTCGCGAATTTCAGCCCTCCATCATTGAAAAGATGGAACTGCCCTCATTCGACCTTCTCGCCCTCCATCCTTCGATATCTCTGCACCCACACGGGAGCGGGGGGACACACTGGAGGGCATCGCTCAGTGGTGGCTGTTGCGGGAATGGGCCGAACGGCGCCTGCACGATGTCGAGCGCGTCGTCCTTCTACTGCCTACTGCCGGCACCACCTGCCGCAGGATCTCCGGGTTCATGAAAATGCGCTGAATCGCGAAATTCAATTCTGCATTAGATCATGGGCGTGATCACGTTCGCCATCCCAGTGCAGTGGGTGGAGAAGGTCATACTGCAGGCCTTCGACCGCTTGCATCACGTTCTGGCGCGAGAGATAGCTGTCCGGGTTGAACGAGGCCTGCGCCCGCTCCAGGTTACCCTGAAAACGATTCGATGCCACTTGGACCGTGTGGCCTTCCTGGGTCGGTGGCCACCTGAAGCAAAGTGGTATGAATGGCAACCAGAAAAGCAAAATTGGGGACCATTCATATCTCATCTTTGGGCCTTTTTCCCGGTACTTCGTGGCATCAGGTCGGTTCCCCTCAATAGCAAGAAGATCCTGAAAGCGCCAGCATTCGCAGTGGGCTCAGGGCCGGCCGGATAGGCGATCGAGAACATGCGAGACAGCTTGAGATCGCGCACCCGGGCCAGTTTGAGCGTGCCTAGAGCAAGCTGATTGCGAACCGCCCAACGTGAGACAAAAGTCACTCCGAGACCGGCTTCCACCGCACTGAGGAGCCCTTCGGTAGAATCGAGTTCCATTGTCGTGTGAAGTTCTTTTCTTTTGAGCCCTGCCTCGGTCAAGGCATTCTCGACGACTCGGCGCGATCCAGACCCAAACTCTCGCATCAGAAGCGGTGCCTCCTTCAGCATAGCTATGTCCACATCGTTGTCGGCCCACTCATGGCTTGCGGGCACGACCAATACGAGGTGATCTTCCATAAAGGGCTCGACATGTATGTCTTTTCTGAGTGCCGGCCCTTCGATCAGCGCTAGCTGAATCCGCCGTGCAATCAATGCTTCGAGCATTTCATCGCTGTTGCCGCTCATGGCCGTGAGAGTCACTCGAGGATTATCTCTGAGAAAACCGGCAACAAGATTGGGAAGAAGGTATTGTCCTATGGTTTGCGAGGCACCAATCGCCAGACTTCCTGCATTCCTTCCCGCGGCGTTGGCTACTGCAGTGAGAGCTTCGTCGGAGAGCGCCTTCAACTGCTCGACGTAAGGCAGCAGCGCCTGTCCTCCCGGCGTCAGTGTAATATGCCCGCCGCTTCTGTCGAAGAGAGGAACTCCGCATTCTTCTTCGAGAGCTTTGATCTGCTGTGTAACAGCGGGTTGAGTGAGCAGCAGTTCTTCGGCTGCCCGGCTGAAATTGAGCTGCCGCGCCACTGCGCGAAATACCTTGAGCCTGAAATTCTCCATAGATTCCCCTTGAATATTGCAAAAACTCACCCGGACGGGTGACTGCTAGATATGCGAGCCTATTCTCCAGCTGTTTCTACGCCGGTTTGGGGTAGCAGCCATCTTGCTCGGGCTGGCTGTCGTCGTACCCGAACGTCATCCGCGGGTTCTGGTGTCGCGATCGCATAAAGGAAATGCGGTGATAGCATGCGAGCCACCGCAAAAGCAACAAGGGTTGTACCTAATAGGAGCGGCAAGAAACTCCACTCGCCCGTCAGCTCGGCCGTCATGAAGGCTGCCATGAGCGGCGCGTGTGTAACTGCGGCCAGCAAAGAGGCCATCGAAAGAAGGGCAAAGGCGACGGGATTCGGGAAGTGCAACAAAACAGCACCCAGATAGCCAACTGCACCGCCGGTGAAGATGGTCGGTGTGAATACTCCTCCCACCGTGCCGGTACCAACGCAGAATACGGTCGCGAGCAGCCTGAGACCCAGAGCCGAGGCCACGGTCCACAAAGCCGGAGATGACTGCGTAATCTGCAATAGGGCTGCATCGCCATTTCCCCACACGAGTGAGCTTTTAAGCGACAGTAAGCCGACCAGAATCCCACTCCATACAAGCGCGAGCGGCCATTTCGACATCGGGCGCAGGCTGCGAAAAAGCCAGCCATAGAGCGGTCCGATGACTCCCATCAACAACGGCAGGAAAACAACCAGCCACAAGGAATGATTCGCAGCGAAACCGATCTCCGGATGCCCTGTTACTCGGAACAGCGGTCCTCTTCCAAGCAGCCATGCGCCCATTGCACTACCTGCCACCGATGCTACTAACAGTAGGGGCACTGTGCGAATTGCGATTTTACCCAAGACAATCTCCATCCCAAAGAATACTGCGGCGATGGGCGCCTGGTATACGGTGGCAACGGCAGCAGCGGCGCCACACGCGACCTGAGTAGCTAGTGGCATCGAGGACCTTGAGCAACGTTGTCCCAGCCATGATGTAGCGGCGGTGGCGAACTGAATCATCGATCCTTCTCGCCCAATAGCAGCGCCTGAAGCCACGGAGAATGATGACGAGATGGTTCTAACGAATGTCGGGAGAAATGCAATACGGCCTCCATTCACCCGCACGGCTTCCACATACTCCTCAAACGTTCCGCGTATGTGAAATCGGCGAGCGCTCCACAGCACAAGCATGGCAGCGAGCGCTCCGGCTGCTGGAGTGGCAGCCCGAAGCCACGGCGGCAATGACTCTGCCGCATGCGGAAGCAGGCCCTCATGACGGGTGATAAGCCACTGGATCAGACGAAACAGCAATCGAACTGCAACGCAGGCAAGACTACTGCCCAAACCGAGAATCGCAGCCCAGAAGAGTTCGCTAACGACTGTCCCCACTTTAGCTCGCGAGTTCATAATCCACTCGCGAGACAGCCGTTGAGAACTCCGTGTCGATGACAGTGTTCCCAGTATCTGCTGCTTGCTCAGCAGCACGAAATCTGGCGGATAGCAGCTCAGCCATATCTCTTGCTTGGTTACGCAGTTCCGGTACGGCAATCGATTCGAGGAGAGTGCCCAGCCTTCCAGGGCCGACATGGAAGAGAAGATCAGAGAACGCGCCTGTCAAATCTCTTAGCGCACCACAGTCGCTCGTCCATAACCCAGACCCGTGAGGGCCGGACACAATCAGACCCTTTTCAAACAGGCTCTTCAGCAACGTTGAGCCGACACGGCGATAGTTCATATCAGGGCCGGTGCAATTGATGACGCGAGCCGCATCGACTTCCCGGATGAAGTCGCCTTCCTGAAACTGCACACGAGCGCCGAGTGGAGACGGAAGAACCCCATAAAGACTGCCGCGCATCATGACCAGGGTGCCTGCAGTCAGTTCGGCTTCGATCACATCTGCAATCGGGGGAGCCATCCGGTGCCGTACGACATCCCATCTTCTCTGAAGATGGCGGCGGAAGCGCTTCTGCTCAGCGAGTGGAAGTGCCAGCCATAGCTCATTCGTTCTTTCTCGCAGGCTGTCGATTACGGCGCGCCAGTCCATGCCTGATTTAATGGCGCTGTGTATCGCGTGCAGAAGCTCCCGTGCTTTTGTCGGCGGTGGCCCGGATATGAGAGCTGTATCGAGTGGTTTATAGGTCGCATGTCTATTCGGGAATACGCCGTGACGGGAGATGGCAATCACCTGGCCGCGATGCCCGGTCTCTCGGAGCCGAAGCACTACGTCGACCGCAGTCAACCCCGAACCAATCAAGGCTACAGGAGCTTCCTGTGGAAGGCCCGCGTAGGTGGAGTCCACCCATGCGGAGTGACAATACACCCCTGTGTGCGCGACCTCTTGAGATACGCCGCGCAGAGGTGCCGGATCAAAGTTGCCTGTCGCGAGCACAACTGCGTCTGCGAGCAGCATGGTTCCATCCGCGAGATCGAGTCTGACCTGATGTCCGACGACGTCCGCATCGACGACGACAGTCTGCCTGTGCTTCACGCCAGGAACTGTCGATAACAGCCACTGTATGTACAGGCCAAAGACAGCACGAGGAGCAAAGTCCGACCCCGTCATCGACGCGTCGTAGTGCTTCTGAAGCCATTCGAGGAAATGATTGGGTTGATCGGGCAGTGCGCTGATCTTGCCTGCCGGCACATTCAGGAGATGCCGATAGCTTGGCGTCGAGTAGGCTAGGCCGAGCCCAGGATTTGACTGTGGATCAATAAGAACAACTTTCGCTCCTACGTGCTGGCGAACCAGATGATATGCAGTGAGCGTACCGCTGACTCCTGCGCCTATGACTGCTATAGTTCTTTGCGTTTCCATATTTCTACCGTAGCTCTCGTAAGACGCCAGGAGAACTTCCAAATTCTTATCCGTTATAAGCAAACCTAATATGCAATCGCGAATGCATATTAGGCGCTTTCCATTGCGCTGAGTGCATCTACGAGTCACTTATACGAGATAAATATTTCTACTTGGACGCGGAGGGTGAGGTGAGGCGACACTAGCGCCAGATAGGAGAAACACCATGAACCTGAAAGCGCTTCTTACCGCAACCATCGTAGCAACAGCCACTCTCACTTCGAGCGCAGCCGTCAGACCGCATTCAAAGACGATTGTGGTTGAATCTCCAGAGAACCTTCCGATACTCGCTCAGAATGATCCTGAAGCAATGTACCTGCACGATACGAGTGACGGTAGAACATTGCTTTATGTCGAAGTTGAAAACGGAGGTTCGCTGAACACTCTGGATGTCACCGATCCCGCCAACATCCAGCGCATCGCCCGCACAACCATCCCGGCAAACACAGCCTTTGATTTTGTGGAACCAATCGGCGAACAGGCAGTCCTTATCCGCTATCGCGATGGTTCGGGCGTAGCATTGCTGAGCTTCAAACACTATAAACAGCCGATCCTCGTAGCGGCTCCCACCATCGACGAAGATGCCGTATCCGAACCACTCGGACAGACGGGACTGTTGCTTACTTCGAGCCAGAGGGCGTATCGGCCTGTAAGCCAGCCGCTCAACGCTCGCAATTACAAGGTCGTTGACACAGCGAATCCTGTGCAACCGGCGCTTTTGGCCATGATCTCTGATGTGCAGCAACGGCTCACGAAAAGCGATACCGGTACGCTATTCCTCCTCAACAGAGATGGCATCACGGTTGTTCGCCGGCTCCGTGTCGAGCAGGACCATCAGGTGGAACTCGACGCGCAAATGGGCAACTAAATGCATATCCACACGACGTGAGGGGCGAGTATTGCAAGTGGTTCTCGCCCTCTTCAATTGGTTTGCTCCAAGGAACTGCTATCGAGGTACAGAAGTACACCAATGTAGGGGTTAGTAAGATCGGCAATAATCCGTTTCTGGTGAATCGGGGCGAGCAGCGGTATATCGACCGCAACAACGTGGTCCTGCCGTTGGGCCTCAGTTTGTTTCCGATGTTGTGAACCGCATGCATACGGCGCAGGATCAGGCGCAGTGTCTGCTGGCGGCGGAACTGGTGATCAAAGCGCAGGTGAAGGCGCAGGTTGTGCATTTAAAGAGTTGATGCGAGGCAGGCCTGGCGTGGGAAGAGGTTTTTCACAGCCCAGGACAATCTGATCGCCGAGCACCAGGTGCCGGCGACAGCTTCCGCTTCACGGGCGGAACTGTAGTCGGCCACACAATTGTCTCGATCAACACACTTAGCCAATGCTTGGCCCATCCAGTGGAAGTACTCGATCCATCTCGCCGCATCAGTGGTAACGAACTCCCTGCGACAGGCCGCTAGAGCAAGATGGCATTCGTCACCACGTCACCGCCACCGGAATTGTGGTTGTAACCAGCACTTCGGCTCGTAGATAACGGCCCATGGTAAGAGCCGTCAGCCCTGCCAGACCGTCAAGCTTAGGGGGACAGATGGTTTGCGAGCGGCGGTGACAGAAGGGGGAGCCAAGCCAAACCGGCAAACGCCATCACGCGCCCAGAACTCGGGGCAGAAAGGTCGCCGGGTTGCACTTGGTTATGCTACAGCCTTTACTTCGCCCTGCGCCTTTGCCTGGATGAGTTCATCGAACAGAGTGCGGTAATGGATCATCGCGGTTCGTAAGTCTTCCGTGCTGGCTTCGTCTCTGCCATGCCGCACTACAACCCCTTGCGCTAAGCGATAGCTTTCCACCAGACGAGGATGGTTGACGGAGAGATCCGCGGCACGTTGATCGAAGTCGCTTACTGGATATCCACGTGCCTGCATCAGGGAGGAGACCAGTTCATCGGCTTCAGTCACTGCGCTCTTCGGGTGATCGACAAATCGCCCCTGCACCGACTGCCACTCTGCCAGGAATCGTTCCCGCTCCGTGGCGCCCAGATCGCGGAGCTTCAGGCCTTCGACCCGCGTCTCACGCTCCGCCAGTTTTACTTCCGCCTTGCGTTCGGACCCGTGCGCCAGAACAGCCCGGTCGTACTCGGTCCCAAAACGCGTGCGCAGTCCAGCGGTCGTCTTTCTGCGTTTTTGCACATACAGTGCAACCACAACAACCAGGATCAGAACGATCACAACCGCGCTAATAATGATTCTTGGATCCATCATGTTCAGATGCATCGCATCCTCCTACTGTCAGTGAATGCTCGCGACGGCAAAGACCTGGTTTAGCCAGCTTCCTGCCGGGCAGCCTTCTACATCGTGAGTATCGAACGGGCAGGCTTCCGAAGTCTGATCAGAATTGCTCATAGAACCGCACCAGACAGAAAGTGGTTGTCACGTTGAAAACTTGTTTTTACTCATGGAGGAGAAAACTGAGCAGCGTCCTGTGCACTCGCAGGCTGCCGTTGTAGTCGATGAGTCCCATTTTCCGGAATCGGTTCATAAAGTAACTTACTCGGGATCGCGTGGTGCCAATCATTTCAGCGAGTGTTTCCTGGCTCACCTTTAGAATGGCCGGTTCCGGCTTTGACTGCAGCCCAAAGCTCGCCAGCAGCAGCAGAACTCTGGCCAATCGTTTTTCACTGGAGTTGAAGATCTGGCCCACGAATTCTTCTTCGATTCGTCCGATCCGAAGCAGCAGATAAGAGATAAAGAGCTTTGCAAAGGCAGGCTCTTGATGAATGATGCGGACGATGGTTGCCCTTTTCACTCGGGCGATCGTTGAGGGCTGAATCGCCGTCGCGCTGGACATCCGCAGAGACTGCTTGACCAGACAACCCTCGCCAAAGAAGTCACCTTGCCGCATGATGGCAATCACAGCCTTCTTTCCACCCCTGGAAGCAACCGTCAACTTCACATTGCCAGTCTGGATGTAGAACATCGCATCAGCTTTATCGCCTTGCGCAAATATTGCCTGGCGGTGTCTGTAGTCACGAGGAGTTGCGTGCGAGCCGATCCTCTTGAATAGAGCATGAGGAGCAAAAGTACGTATTTTCTTTTCGGCCATAGTCGGCTCCCGGATCGACAAGACATCCAGTAATGAATCATCCTATCGGCCAATCGTTTGCCACGCTGGTCAATAGCGCTCATAAAGAAGAACCACTAGAAGTGAGGCCGCACCACCCGCGCAGGCAGGACATCATTCGCTTGGCGCCGATTGATGGCCGGTCGCGGCGGCGTGGTTCCTGCTCATAAGCGTGGGAGAACGCTCGAGGAAGGCGATGACGCGTTCCGTCAGCGTCTTGTATTCTTCAGCCCTTGCGGTGTGGGTCACATCGGCACGGACAGCGTCGTGAAGATCCTGTCTCTCGACCGGCTGCATGCGAGTCCGGTGAAAACCGGCGGTGACGACAGTTCCTGTCAAGGCGTCACTGGGATTAACTAGCTGAACTTTCATCTGACAACCTCACTCTTGGCGGTGCTGGAATGGGGCCCATCACCACCCGATTGGTAGAAAAAGGCGAGAGTTTGCAGGCGAGAATATGCACGTGTCGTTTTCACGAGATAGCTCGTAGATCGGAGGCGGTGATTTTCTGAATCACCTTCTAAAGTGCGAAAGTGCATCACATATGTTTGCGATGGCCGCCACTTCTAAGAACCTTGTCAGAGGACGGTATTTTTACGGACAGCATGCCACTTTCGCGAACCGACGACTGGTCAATATTGCTCACTTTGACGGAGGCCTTGCCCGGAAGGATGGGTGGCCGTTCGACAACTCAAGCTGACGATATGGCAATATTGATCAGTCAAGCCGCAAGTATTACTGAACTCTTACTTGCTTCCTCTAGCCACGGGTCATACCCTGCGTCTAACTTCGAGATCGGGGAGGAAGTCCCATGGCCACTCTCGCAACGCAACCGCAAAAAGCTGAAAGAACTGAAACTGCCGAGTTGGTACAGGCTAAGTCGGACGAGTTCAACTGGGTGTTTTTCGCCGTGATTGCCGCGTTTCATCTCGGAGCTGTGGCGGCGATCTTCACCTTCCATTGGTCTTCGGCCTTCGTGTTTCTCGTGATGTGGCTCTTCGGTCAGAATGTGGGCGTTGCCATCAGCTATCACCGCCAGCTTACACATCGCGGTTTCACTACGCCTAAGTGGCTTGAGTATGCCATGGCGGTCTGCGGCACCATGGCACTGCAGGGCAGCCCCATCTACTGGGTCGCCGTACATCGCATGCACCACCAGTACACCGACAGGCCTGGCGATCCGCACTCTCCCCGCGATGGCAAATGGTGGTCACACATGGGCTGGATCCTGCGCGGCTCTCTTCATAGCGAAACCACCACGCTCTCCCGCTACGCGCCTGATCTGCAGCGCGACCGCTTCTACCAATGGCTGGCTGTGTGGCACTGGTTGCCTATCACACTGACCGGCATTGCTTTGCTGGGTGTCGGCACAGCCCTGGGCGGATGGAAGCTGGGTCTCTCCTGGGTACTGTGGGGTGTGTTTCTCCGCATCGCCATTGGCTTCCACGTCACCTGGATGGTCAACTCGGCAACCCATCTGTGGGGTTCGCGCCGCTTCAAAACCCGCGATGACTCCACGAATAACTGGTGGGTCGCGTTGTTAACTGGTGGCGAGGGCTGGCACAACAATCACCACGCACATCCCGTCTCTGCCAGCCATGGCATGGCCTGGTGGGAAGTAGATTTCAACTATTGGGGCATCCAGCTGTTGGCGCTGCTGGGCCTGGCAAAGAACATAAAAGTGATGCGTCCCCACGCGACCCCAGGTGACCGGACAAACCCGCTCTGAATTTTCTCACTGTATGACTGCTTCCCAGGTATTGGGATCAGTCTAAAGCGGTGAACAAACGCAATAACTGAGTGACCTGTCCACCTAGCGCAGTGATCAATTGTGGCCAGTATTCGAAAACCACAAATTTAATACTTACTATGTAAGAGTTTCGCTGCAAGCGGCCGCGACGAAGGCTTCGCCATGAAAGAGCACGAAACAGATCATCGAGGAACAACACCCACCAATGTTCGCTACTTTTGCTTGGCGTTTGTCATCCTGTTGCTTTTGCTCCCGATGGCACTGGGGCAGCCTACGAATGCCCAGCAGCCAGATACCGCGCCCGCTTCTAGTCTTGCTCCGCTCGCTGCAGAGCAGGTAATACGCAATCTTGTCCAAATGAATCTTCATCGTCTCCAGGCTCTTCACGCATATAAGGGAATGAGAACCTATCGGTTGGAATACCAAGGATTCCCAGGGACTCGTAGTGCGGAAATGGTTGTAGGCGTGAGGTATTTGTCGCCCGGAACGAAAGAATTCATCGTTCAATCGGCGACTGGCTCCAAACTAATCATCGACAAGGTATTCAAGAAGCTGTTGGAAGCAGAAGAAGAAGCGCTGGACGCGGAGATCCAGCGACGCTCTGCTCTTACCGAGGACAATTACAGATTCACACTCACCGGATACGAAAGCGGGCCCTCCGGTGCGAGATACGTGCTCAAAGTGGAGCCTCGGACGAAGGACAAATTTCTTTATTGCGGTCAAATCTGGGTGGATGCAGAAGACTTCGCAGTGGTGCGGATAGAGGCACAGCCCGCGAAGAACCCTTCCTTCTGGACCAAGAGAGCAGAAATCGTGCAGGTGTACATGAAGGTGAGCGATTTCTGGCTCCCTGCATATAACCACAGCGTAACCGCCATTCGTCTTGGGGGTTATGCCGAATTGACCATCGATTACAAGGATTACGAGATCACGGGGGCCAGCCAGGTGAGCAACTTATCTCCTTCGACCACTCTGCACGCCGAAACCGCTCGTGCGCCCCAGTAGTGCTGGTCCAGACGCGATCCTGCTAATCATGAAGCACGACGCTAACAAGTGAACTATGTACGTGCATGCCACCGCCGTTGTACTCAATGAAGCCTAGCTCCCTAAATCGGTTGAGAAAGAAGCTGACTCGCGAGCGAGTAGTACCGATCATTTCAGCAAGGGTCTCCTGGCTCATTTTCGCGATCACCGGTATCGGCTTTGATTCCTGGCCAAAGTTGGCCATCAGTAGAAGTAGACGGGCAAGGCGTTTTTCGCTGGAGTTGAAGAGGTGATCCACGAGATCCGCTTCCATACGAATATTCCGGGAAAGCAGGTAGGAGAGAAAGCGCTCCGCAAAATCCGGTTCCTCATGGAGCAGGTCTAACATGACCGACTTCTCAACTCGAATGATAGTGCAACGCTGGACTGCGCTGGCTGTGGACATGCGAACGGGTTGGCCGGCCAGACAGCCCTCCCCGAAGAAGCTGCCCTCCGACAAAATGGCAACGACGGCTTCTTTGCCATTCTTCGAGACAACCGTAAGCTTCACCTTGCCGCTCTGGATGTAAAACGCCGCATTCGCCGGGCTCCCTTGCGAGAAGACGGATGCATCACGCTGGTACTCCCGCTTACTTTTTCCAGTTGAGAGTTTTGTTAGCAGAAAGTTTGGATCGAATGAGGCAGGCGCTTCAGGCGCCGCGCCAATTTCTCCCCGACTGAACATCAATTCACTTGCCGCTGCCTGGGGTAAAGGGGCGTGCTGACTTCCTGAAGCTCTCCGCCCGTTCTTCTTCACGACGACGGGACGTTTGACGGCCATGGGAATCTCCCACTCGGAGAGTGCGTGCGGGGGCTCTCACCGAGTAAGCAAAGTATAGCTCTTCCTATCGCAGATTGCGCCTTTTTACTTTTCGCACTTTCAATGCGGATTGTGCAGAATAGCTCATCTACGCAAAGATCTTCCGACTGCACGCCGATGTTCAATTGGTTACCTGAGTCCTATTGCTCAGACAACTTCACGCTATCCCACTAACGTGAAAGTACCTCAGTATTCATAACGGATGCGCTTGACGCCAGGAAGCGCTGTGCGGAGGTCGAGGGGGACAGTGCGAATATGCCGACGTGGACAATTGTCGTGGTCGTTGTGGCTCTGGGGCTTCTTCAGCTTGCGGCGCTATTGACCTTGATCTTCAACCTGGCGACTGGACACACGGGCATGGAGCATAAAAGCAATAACATACAGACTTCCGCAACAGAAAGATGCCCGGTGCCGTTCCCGCAAAACAAGCCCGGGAAAACGGTTCAGTTGCGACGGGACTCTCGGCTAGAGAAATCAGATAGACGCCGGATTCCATCGCCCAAGAAATGCCCTGAACTGTCCACAACGATAAAGCTAACGATCTTTCCTACATTCAAGCCGTAAAAGAGGTAACACCCATGAAACGAGTTAGAGTTGTCTGCACAGTATTTCTTTTATTCTTGCTTCTCGGAACTACTGCTCTTGGTTATGCACTTCAGGACCAGCAAAGCGAAAAGCAGGGCAAGCCCGAGAAGCAAACTTAGCCCGAGAGGCAGCCGCAGGAGCAGAACAAGCAGCACGCACAGAAGCAACAACAGGAACAGCCTGGACGCACGCAACCTCCCGCACAGCTACAGCGCACGCAGCAAGAGCAGCATGCACAACAAGGCGAACAGAGAGGTGCCTGGGCAGCGACGTCGCGCCACCAACTTTGAGTCCGAACACCGCACCTGGCAGCAACGCGGCGGCTACGATGGCTACGCATGGCAGACAACTACTACGGCAGCCACTATGGTCAGCGTCACGAGTTTCGCGTCTACGGACTGCCGTTCATGGAGATTGGCGGGTACCCGCGCTCGTCACGACCACCATGGTTCAGTTGCTGTCCGGTAAATTAGGTGAAGCGCTCTGGGCCGTAGAAGGGACTTCCCGTTCGCCCGACAGCGTCTCTCGTTGGCATCCCCATGTGGTCAACCGAACCATTCGAAGATTTGCCCTCTCACGTCAAGGCAACCGCGCCGACGTTTGCACTAATCGCTCCGTAATGCAGACTTTGCGGAACGACGTAACAGAACACTGTCGGTTCATATACTCTAGCAGGCTGCGGAAAAAAGGATGATGAGACTTAGATTCTCTCCGGGGTCCGTGTTTGTGTGCCTCAGGGGAGAATTTTGACGACATCCTCGGTAGCCCGCGAATCGTTTTCTGGGCCCCCGAACACACTGCGATCTCGGCTTACGTCGTTTGCATGGCCAGATTCCGCATACGAACCAAGTTGTAGGCGGCTGCAGCAAAGGTGAAGTTCCATCCCACCTTGAAGATTCCGCGATGCCGAACCTTCCGCAACAGCGCGATCGTCTTTAGCCAGCCAAAGCACTCTTCAATACGCTTCCTCTTCCTCTGACTGATGGCATATCCGGGATGCTGCGTCGTGCGAGCATCAATCGCGCTCCCACCCGGCCGCGCCAGGTTCTGGGCCACGTGCGGTGTTACCTTTATGTTTCGACACTCGGCCACGAAGTCCGCCGTGTCGTATGCCTTGTCGCCTCCCACGGTTACCTGTTTCGTGCCCGGAATCTGTTCCAGCATCACCAGCGCGGCATCGCGTTCGGCCGTTCCGTTGGCCTCGAACACCTCGGTGTTCACGATCAGACCATTGCGGTTTTCCACCAGCAGGTTCCCGTTGTAGCTCAGCCTGGCCTCTTTGCCCTTGCCTTTGCGTGCCATCTTCGCATCCGGGTCTGTCTTCGATGCGTGCGTCTGGTTCGACCGCTTCTCCCCGTGAAAGTCTACCGTCGCATTGCCAGGATCATCCGGCGGAACGGCGCTCTTAACATCCTTGCGTTGATAACTCTTCACACTCGCCCATGCTTCCAGTAGCGTTCCATCCACGGTGAAGTGCTCGTCCGAGAGCAGACTTCGCTCGCGTGCCTGCTGGAGCACAGCCTGGAAGAAGACTTCGGCAATGTCCCCATCGAGCAACCGCTCGCGGTTCTTGGTGAACACGGTCACATCCCAAATCGCGTCATCCATATTCAAGCCCACGAACCAGCGGAACAGCAGATTGTAGTCGAGCTGTTCCATAAGCATCCGTTCACTGCGCACCGAGTACAGCGCTTGCAGCAGGAGCGCTCGCAACAACTTCTCCGGCGCAATCGAGGGGCGGCCAGTTTTGGCGTACAGCTTGTTGAACCGTGGCTGCAAATCTCGCAATGCCTCATCGGTCATGGCCCGTAGCGAACGCAAAGGGTGGTCCTGCGGAACTCGCTGCTCCGGGCTTACGTAGCTGAACACATCCAACTGCTGCTCGTCTCTTCCGCGCATGCTTTCTTCTTATCAGATTATGTTATGGACAAGAGAGTTTTCTGGAAGTTTTCTGGTACGGGGCAAGCTTCTTTGAGACCTATCTTTTCGACAGCTATGTCTTGTTTTCAAGGAGACCGTCCAGCACAATGACGCTTACAGCGAGGAACACTGTGCTTAACGCGCTACCCGCACCCATTCTGCTGGACATCGCAATAGTCTTCACCGCGCTATCGTGGGGACTCGGGCTTTACCTAGTTGACAAACGGGCGTACATCTTTGCTTCGCTCGCAATTGGTTGTTTCGTGTGCCTGTTCGGATACAGTGTCGAGAGCCTCGGTGCGCCTCCCTGGGCCGTGGTCGCTGCCCCGGTTCCGTTGGATGTGCTGCTACTCTGGTATGTTTTAAGAAAGCCACGGAAAATGGCGGTGGCTTACGTGTCGATCTGGGCAATCTACATCGTCATCCATATACTTCTCAGTGCATTGCTTCGTTACGACTCCCTGATTCCCGCTTGGAGACTGCATTCATGAGTTGAGTAGTTTCCTATCCTTGCAACGGTTCTTTCTTCCCCCTTAGGTCGGTTCCAAGTGAGCTCGTGAACCTCGCGACTCCGATTGTTAGCGAGAGACTTCCCTTTCGGGCGATCCTTTCGAATCGTGTTTTTCCGCAACCTGCTAGGCGACTCCAGCCAATCGTCTGTGGGGCATCCTGACGCGATCTAATTTCTGCG
>Ga0206862_1142_pt1 | contig 18514 bp, 17 predicted proteins | sample Alteio_BWOrgCont_43_FD_152625 | JGI IMG/M metagenome (GOLD analysis project Ga0206862, IMG submission 152625) | Enriched cells from forest soil in Barre Woods Harvard Forest LTER site, Petersham, Massachusetts, United States -... | ecosystem: Environmental > Terrestrial > Soil > Temperate forest >... | reverse complement strand
TGTCCAATGGTCGCGCCGTGCGTGCATTTCACGTCGTCGGCATAGATCTCCAGTTGAGGCTTCGTGTCCGCCGTGGCGTCGTCAGAAAGCAAAAGATTTTTGTTCGTTTGCTTCGCGTCGGTCTTTTGCGCGATGGGATGCACATAGATACGCCCGTGAAAGACGCCCTTCGATTTGTCGTCCAGGATGCCGTTGAAATATTCATGGCTCGCGCAGTGTGGTTGCGCATGCTCGACGATCATATGATGGTCGGCCAGTTGCTCGTTTTTTGTCAGGTAAAGGCCGTTCAGGATGCATTCCAGGCCCTCGCCCGCGAGTTTGGTGCGGATGTTGTTGCGCGATAATTTTGCGCCCAGCGCGAATGAATGGACTTTGACGTTGCTGGCCCGCCCAAATTCACCCGCGATGGTCGCGATGTGGTACGCCTCCGCCGCCTCAAGCTGCAACTTCAAATATTCGATCGTCGCATTGTCACCGGCCACGATCTCCGTGACCGCGTTCGTAAAATAAGCGGCGGTGCCAGTGGTCAGATAACTTTCCACGATCGTCACCTTGCTGTTGGCCTCGGCGATGACGAGATTGCGCGGCTGGATTGTTTCGCCACTTTGTTTGGCCGATGAAAGATAGACCAGTTGGATCGGCTCGGCGATCTCCACGCCTTGCGGAATGAAAATGAACGCCCCATCGGTAAAGAACGCCTGGTTCAAGGCGGCAAACGAATTGTTGGCGGTTTGCAAATATTTGCCCAGGTGTTTCTCGACCAGTGCGGGATCTTTGGCCAGCGTGGCGGCAAGGCTTTCGATCCGCACTCCACCGGAGACGGGTTTTATCGTAGAAAGTTTGGCCGAGAAAAAGCCATTCACGAACACGAGCCGGTTGCCGGGCAATTTAACAAAAGCGGCTGCATCCAAAAGCCGGCTTTCCGCGCCATTGGCGACCGCCTGGCCGGCCGGTTGGATCGACAATTTCTCAAGCGCCGCAAGATTGGTGAAACGCCAGTCTTCATGCTGCAACGTGGGAAACCCTTGTTCGGCAAAAGACGCGCGACCGGTCTGGCGCAATGACGCGAGCCAGCCCGCAGATTTAACCTCTCCAAACCGTTTCAGGAGGGGTTCAACCGTGAGTGTCGAATGGTCTTTGGTCATAGGTTCCGTTCAAACGAGTAGTTTCCCATGCAAACGGATGGGGTGCAATTTAAATAACCGGCTCCGGGACTTGTCCTGAGTCCCCTGTCTACGGTCCACAGTCCAGAGTCTCCAGTAAAGAGAATCCGCAGATTTCGCAGATAAATGCAGATTTTCGCCTTGGAGGACATCGATTTGGGTTCGTTTTGGGTTCGTTTTGACGGGTGATGTTTTGGGGTTGTGTTTTCATAACGCATTGAATTTCAGTGCGATATCCATAAAAAGAAGGGTAAAAAAAGTGGGTTTGTTTGGTAAAATAGGGGTCCCATTGGAGTCCGGAGTCCCGAATCCAAATCCGCCGCTGGCACGCCTGAAAGCCGGGGATCGCAGTCCACCGTCCATGCCCAAAAATGTCTGCACACTTTGCATGGGGCAATTGAACCATGAAAGGGTGGGAGCGTAATGTTGCCCAGAAACAAAAAATGCATCCGCCTACGCCGAGGCTACGGGCGCGACAGGCAGTCTCCGATCCACTTTTCAAAAAGGCGCGTTGTGCGTCTTCTTGGCCTATACAGTTTTAATTGCAAAATCTTGCATTCAATAAATACCATTGGACGCATAAAGGAATCAGTCCGCTGTAAGTATTAGTTCATTCGAGAAAGCGGCTGGCGGCTATGGGGAGAGGGGATAAAACTTGTCGTTCTATATCCTCCCCTTTGACATGTCCAATGTGATTGCTTACGTTCATGCTCAACTACAACCACTAGAAGCCAACGATGAAAAACTATTTACCATGAAGCTTGTGAATTTCGTCATTTCAGGGAGCACATCGTTGGTTTTGATCGTTTCATCATCAGCGTTGGCCCAGGAGTTCCCGATGCAGACGAACTTTTATACCACGGCGATGGTGGCAAACGTTACCGCTCCTGCGGGAGCGGCGCAGATGGTTTTCAAGCTATGGGGCGCGGGGGGCGGTGGAGGTAATGCCGGCATAATTCAAAGCGGTACCGGTGGTGGAGGTGCTTTCGTGCAAACAACGGTCAACGTGACTCCGGGCCAGACGTACACGATTGTCGTGGGCCAGGGCGGTGGTTATGAATCGGTTGTCACTACGCCATCCTCAGGAGGCGGCGCCGGCTCGGGAGACGCCGCCGGCGGCAGCGGGGTGGGTTCTACCACGTTCGGGACTCTTAGTGGAGCCGGCGGACAGGGGAGTTCAGTTTTTTATTTCAACGGCACGAATTATATCATGGAAGCGGTGGCAGGTGGTGGCGGTGGCGGTTCACTCGGCTTAGGTGGCGCCGGAGGAAATCCCGGGGAAAGTGGACAACCAGGAGGGCAAGGAGGAAGCTACGGAAGAGGAGTCTTCGGAGGCAGCTATGCGACGAACGCAACCACCACTGGAATCTCCGAATTAAGTTCAGCCGACGGCGATGGTGGAAACGCCATCGTATTCAATAATGATGCCGGCGGCGGCGGTGGCGGGGGATACGGCGGGGGAAGTGCCGGTGTAATACCCGGAAATAATGGCGGCGGCGGAGGCGGTGGCGGTTCGTATGGAGACATCATCGTTGGCGGCTCCGCTCAAACCGCCGGTGAGACCAACGACCTGGATTATATTTTCCCGGCCGGATTTGGCGGTGGAGCAGGGCTTGGATTAACGGGTAACGATGGCCTGGCCATAGTCATCTTTGAAGCCGCGCCACCCATGCTTGTCGCCGATTTCGTCCCCGGTCAGGGACTGGCGTTGAATTTTGCCGGCATGACAAATGAAGTATATATCCGAAGTATATATCCTGGAATCCACGACCAATCTTGCGTCCGGCAATTGGATCCCGGTATACACCAATAGCACGGACACCAACGGCAACTGGACGTTCACCGACACGAGCGCCGTGACATCGCAAAAATTCTACCGGGTGATGCTTTCGCCGTAAGTTGTAGAAATCAGTGCGATTGATCGGCTTTGGCTATTTCCACGGCGAAGGCATAGTCCGCGCCGAACATATTGGAGCGGAAAATGATATATTTCATGTCGGGAGTGAAGCTCGGGTTGGGTTCAAGGCGGTAGTTTTGTTTGGACATATTGACCAGTTTCTCCGATTCCAAATAACCGGTCTTTATAAGGTTTGTGCCCAGCGAATTTTCACTCGGAAACATCACAGGGTGAAACAGGAAAATCCAGGGAGCGCGGTTGTCACCGTCACCGCAATAAAGTTTGCCGTCGGGAGAGGAATTGTCGTGGATGGATGACTGGTCAAGGTTGTAATGCAGCCAGACGCGCGCGCCGGTTTTCACGTTGTAGCTGGCGATCCAATCGCCGTTCCGTCCATGGGCAAAGTGCAGTTGATAGAAGATGGTTTCGCCATCGGCGCCCCACCATTCATGGCCGGCTTGCTCCTCTTCCTGGGTGCGTTTATGGACCAATTGGTTGTGGGAACCATCGGTGCGAATGGTCCAAATGCGGTCCACTTGTTGCCAGTTGCCTTCATGGCAATACATCAGCAACGTGGGGTCCGTGGGTGAGAATTGCAAATGATTCAACCAGTCGTGGCTGTGTTCGATCAGTTTCTTGATTTTACCGGTCCGCAAATCGATCGTGAACAGGGTGTTCGGCAGTTTGGCGGCGAGGCGTCTGGCCATCATTTCTCCCTTGTTCGCCGGCTCGCCCAGGTTGGTGTCACTCATCCGGCCCAACGGCACGGTGCCATCATAGGCGCCGCCGGCATTGGCATCGCCTTCGATGTAGGTGCCGCCCCCGAATGTTTCATCGGCGTTGATGGCGCTTATGTCTGCGCGGCGTGGGAGATCGGCCAGCTTGCGGTTTACTCCTGTATCGAGGTTGACGCACCAAAGAGTGCTAAAGAAACGATTAGTCGTCCCGCGGGTGTAGTAAAGGGTGTCGGATTTGTGGGCCACGATAATGGTGTGGACCCTGCCGGTGACGACCTGGGTGGATTGCAGCGTATCCAAATTCAAGACGGAAACACCATTGGTGGTGGTATAGACCATTCTTTTGCCGTCCGGCGTAAAGCTGTTGTCGTTGAAATAGAAGCTGTCGGAGCCGGGCTCGCGGGTGAGCCGGATGATGCGATGACCGGTGTCCGGGTCGATCCAACTGGTTGGCGGCGTTTGGGCGAAAACGGCCGCGGCTGAAAAGAGTGATAAAAAGACGGCTATGTGCTTCATCCGTCCATTTCACGGGGTAAAAGAAGGTTGGTCAAACGCAAAAACTGGTGATGGGGATGATGATAGGAGGGACAACATTTGATCAGGGCTCGACGGAGTCTCGCCCCACCCGAAAAGAGGCTCGGCGTCCGCCTTCACTTCGCTTCGGGGCGACAGGGGGACGTCGCCCTACCATTCGATATCAGGGGTCTTGTAGAATTTGCCCTCCGAAGATAATGGCTCTCCCGATAAATCGGGATCGCCCCACCTGGAATCATGAAATGGGCTTTCTCGTCATTGGCTGTCCGATATACTGCCGTCGTGAAATTGGTTGGGAAACCCTGGCTGTTGCTGCTTCCCGTTCTTGCGTTTGTGTGGGTCGTCTGGTTTTTTGGGCTGACGCATACGCTGGACCGGTCCTTTTTTGATCATTGCACGGTAGCGACAGAAAAATCGTTTCAAGCGCCCACCAATGGCGTGCTGGTGTTGATCGATGAGTCGTCGCTTGCGGAAATCGGGCAACGATATTCTGTGCGCTGGCCATGGCCGCGTTCCTTGTTTGGCGCGCTCATCGCGTCCCTGCATCAGGCGGGCGCACAAAAAATCCTCATGGATTTTGAGTTTTTCGAACCGTCCGAAGATTCAATGCAGGACGACATCCTGGCGGCTTATTCGGCGGCTAGCCGGGAAACAATTCTTGCGCGCTCGCAAACTAATACTCCAATTTTTTGGTCAAAGGAATTTCAAAAACAATATCCACAATTCGCCGTCCAATCGCGGATGGGACTGGTTGATTTTACGCCGGACAGCGACGGCGTCTATCGTCATTATCCGATGCTCGGTTCGCTGGCCGCGCAAGCGACGGCTCACGTTCCAGAACAAACCAATTCCCTGCTGCGCTGGTATGGTGGATTAGAGCAATTATCGACGAACATAGTTCAACCCGCCGCACAGTTTATCGTCCTCGGTGTTCAACTTCAGAATGATTTGCGCGACAAGAAGTTTGACGAGACCGATCCGACGAGCGTAGAGCGCGGCCTGGTGGCGTTGCCGCCGCTGGATGAATCAACCGCGGCGAAGGTTCGGGGCAAGGTCGTGTTTGTCGGCGCCAATGCGTCGGGCACGGTGGATCTGAAAGCGACGCCGGTGGGGAAAATTGAACCGGGCGTGCTGGTGAATTATACGGCCTGGGCAAATGCGGAGCAAAATTGTTTCATCCGGCCGTTTTCCACTATGGGAAACCTGTTCATCAGCGCGCTGCTGGCTTTTGCGGTGATCTTTGCCGGCTGGCGGCAGGCAAGCGCGGCGTGGCTGGCCGGGATCGCCGCGTTTCTCATCGTGCTGCTTCTGGCGGGGAGTTACCTGGCTTTTCGCGCGGAAATCTTCTTCGCGCCGACGACGGCGGTGTTTGGAATCTTTTTCGCCGCGCTCGCCAGTTCGGTCCACAACTTCTGGCGCGAGAGCGCGCGGAAGCGGGAGATCCAGGGCATCTTTGGCAGTTACGTTTCGAAGGAAGTCGTCGAAAAACTTTTGAGAAGTCCCGACGCCATCAAGCTCGGCGGCGAAAAAAAGGAACTGACGGTTTTCTTTTCCGACCTGGCGGGCTTCACGGATCTATCGGAAAAAATTTCGCCGGAGGAATTGGTGCAAGTGGTCAACCGTTACCTCGCCGCGATGACGGATTTTATTTTGGACAACGGCGGTTATGTGGACAAATACATCGGCGACGCCGTCATGGGTGTTTTCGGCAGCCCGGAACCGCTGGAAAACCACGCGGCGGCGGCGTGCCGCGCGGCGATCGCGTGCCGCGATTGGATGGAGACGGCGTTCCAGGACGCGCCGGTGAAGCTTCACGCGCGCATCGGCCTCAATACGGGGCCGATGATCGTGGGTAACGTCGGTTCGGAGCGGAAGAAAAATTTCACCGTGCTGGGTGACGCGGTGAACCTGGCTTCGCGGCTGGAAGCGGCGAACAAGGACGTCGGCACCGTTCTGTTGATCGGTGAAGACACGGAGCGCATGGCTCGCGGCGGATTTGTGACGCGTCCGATCGCGCGATTGCGCGTGAAAGGAAAATTGCAACCGAACCAGGTCCACGAGTTGATCTGCGAAACCGGCGATGCGAGCGCGGAGGAATCGAGCTTCGTCGCGTCCTACGGCGCCGGCTATGCGCATTATTTGAAACGTGAATTCGCCGCCGCCAGGGAACATTTTCTTCGCGCAAAAGCAATGAGGCCCGATGACAAAATGACGCAATGCTACCTTGACAATCTGGCCGAATTTGAGCATCAAACTCCATCATCCGATTGGGATGGCGTGCTGATTTTGAAGAGCAAATGAAACCAAGAATCATTCCATTTTTGTTTGCGTGTGCCATTTGCGCGACTCTCTCCGTTGGCTTTGAAGCCGGCAACACGGTGTTCACCACGCATTACGAGACCGCGCTGCTGGAAGAACCGCAGCCGCTGGCGAAATCCGTTGCGACACTGCCGTTCGCCGCCAGCGTCAACATCACCACATTGCAAGGCCACTGGGCGCAAGTTTCGTGCACCAACGGCAGCGGCTGGATCTATCTCGGCAATCTCGCCGGGGAAAAGCCGGTCGAGAACAACAGTATTCAGGGTTTGCAAACCAGCGCGAGCGCGACGACCGCAAGCGTGGCCGCACGCCCGCTCGACAATGTGACGAGCCAATACGACGACCAGGAAGGACTCGGCCAGGCAGCCGACGATGTGAAATGGCTTGAAAGCCAAAGCGACGCCATCAGCAATTCAGTCGTCATCACCTATCTCAAGACAAACAAGAAGGGCGAATACCAATGAAAAAACTCGCGACCTTTTGTTTGTTGCTGTTGGCCTTCGGCGCGTTCGCGCAATTCGGCGGATTTTTCAAGAATTTGCAAAGCAATACGAACGCTCAAAACAACGCAGATGGCGGAAACAAAGTAGCCAATTTCTTCAAAATGGGCCTTGATGCCGGCAATGTTTTGAAAGGCGTGAACGGCATTGGTTTGCAGGAGGAAGCGACCATCGGAAATTCCGTTGCGGTTCAGATCGTCTCGCGCTACGGCGGGCTGGTCCGCGACCCGGAGATCACGCGCCGCGTCAATCTCATCGGAAAATCGCTCGCACGTTCCTGCGAACGGCCGGAATTGAATTTTCGGTTCGGCGTTTTGAACTCACCCACGGTGAATGCTTTTTCCGCGCCCGGCGGATATATTTTCATCACGCGCGGGCTTTACGATATGACTCAGAGCGACGATCAGCTTGCCGGAGTTCTCGGCCACGAGATCGAGCACGTGGCAAAAAAGCATGCGTTGAAGATCATCGCGCGCGGCCAATTTCTCCAGGGGGTCGCCGGATTGACGTCCGACATCGGGGCAGCCAATGGGAAACGTAATTTGACCGGTTACTCGCAATCCATCGGCCAGCTTTCAGATTTGATTATGGAAAAGGGTTTTGATCCGCAGACAGAATACATAGCGGATGCGTCCGGCTCGCAACTGGCCGCCACGGTTGGCTACGCGCCGGATGGCTTGAGGCAATGCCTGCAGGAATTGCAGAAACATGAAACTGCGGGCGCCACTTTTTTCCCGACACATCCGCCGCTTCAAAGCCGCATCGCAAAACTTCAGTCAAACGAAACTGCCAGGAATTGAGGTTTGCCCAGCACACCCCATGCGACCGGACTCCGCCACGGCTCGGCTCGTTCTTGCAAAGCGTTGGTTTGGGACGAAATTCACCGAAGGCATTTGCAACACAATTTCGATTTGCGTGAATTTGCAACGCCCCTAATATCAGGTTTGTGAAAGTAAAATATTGGATTGGCAGTTTATTGACTCTAATGTTCTGTATCGCTTCAGTCTGTGGATTTGCACAACCGTCAACAAATTCAATTTTACGCGCCAACAGCTCCAATCAATATTTCAAAGAATTTGGTTTCCTGCCCGGCGGGTTAAGGTCAATGGCGGCCACTATCTCCGCGACAAATGAAAATTTTCGGCAGGCTGTAAAATATATCGACGCGATTCGCACCGGACAATGGCCGCCCAAGTTGCCTGATGGCGTAACTCAAGCTGATGTTTCAAATGCCTATTATAGAATTTTAATTTGGCCATCGATCATTCCACAAAGACCAATCAATTTTTATGGAAAAGTAGTTGATGAAAATGGCCTGCCAGTGATCGGCGTAGTGGTGCATTTTGAATGGGATGGAATTTCAACAAACATTTCCGCAACGGACTGGAATGAGACACCGCCTATAAACAAATCTGCCGTTGTGACTAGTGACGCTGAGGGATTGTTTTCTCTCACGAACAAATCAGGGACTCAATTAAATGTTTCTGTTGGCAAAGCTGGCTATTATTCATCTCGACGCAATAGGGGTGCTGATTATTTCAAGTATTCTCAATGGAACTGGAATACCTACTACGGCCTAAACGATTGCTTCAAACCGGATTCATTACATCCTATTATTTATTATTTGCGTAAAATGGGAGTTGGCGCAAATTCGCTTGTCACTTCACAATACGGTATCAGAGATTATTTTGATGTGATAGTTCCGCGCGACGGGACGCCAGTAGTTGTTAATTTGTTGAATCGCAAGGTGGGGAACGGCTCACTGGAGATAGGGCAAAAGAAACCTGATTATCCAGCACACGGCGGTATAGTGCAGAATCTTAGCCCTTCGGACTATGCAAAATGGATTAGTGCCACGAACTGGTCATTCACATTGAAGATGAACGAGGGTGGCTTTATCGAGGAAGGCGATGAATTTCCATTTAGCCCGCCAGAATCGGGCTACCAATCGGTTGTGACATTCAATTTTCAAAAAGGGCAAACAAATTGGACAGCTGACCTGAAAAGAGATTTTTACATTAAATTCGGTAATCCGCCGTTATATGGGCATCTTGAAGTTGAAACCAGTAGTTTGTCGGGTCTTGGTTTACCTACTCGCGACCTCCTTAACCTCATTATCCTGTCGGCGATCACCGAGACAAAAGCCAAACAAGTGACGGATAGAATTCGCATTGTGTTGCATCGAAACAGGTTTGACGAACTCGATTTGAGAGACGTTGAAGAACACTGGAAGGAGTGACTATGGCATACCGCAATGGCACATACGTAGCATTCCATGCCCAAGGCACAAACCTGCCGGGCAAGTCAGACATGGACTATTACAACCTGATGAAGGCGTGGTCTGCGAAAACGGATGACGACTTCACAATGATAAATAGCCATGACAAGGCATCTTCAGTTCGGGATTCGAGCAGGAAATCCACTTTGAGAAATTCCCTCCTAGAGAGGCTCCGAAATTCGAAAAACATGGTTCTGATTGTCGGCGACACCACACGTCTTGACACGGATTGGGTACCGTTTGAAATCGAACAAGCAGTGGACACTTATGAGATACCCATCATCGCTGCGTATCCTGATTATGATTCTATCTGCGCCCCAGCCAGCTTGTCGTCATTGTGGCCAACGGCGCTAGCTGGCCGAATCAATAATCAAACTGCGCAAGTTCTGCATATTGCTTTTAAGAAAGCGCCCTTAATGGACGCAATTGACCGATTCACCCATGACAATCTGCCAGGTGGTTCTTTGATCCATTACACGCGGGAAGCGTATGTAAATTGGGGGCTGATTAAATAGGTCTGCAATTCAATTCTTGCCCAAAATGCCTCGGCGGATAGTCCGCACACTGTCAGTGAAACTGTCAGTGATTGTAATAAAAAATAGCGAAAAATAGTGGCGAGTAATGGCGAATTGTCCTTGTATTTACAGGGGTTTATGCGATTATATTGGCATCTGAATCGGTGACTTAGTCCGATTCCGACCCTCGCCTCCAGCTCTATCTGATTGAGCAGAAAAGAATTAGGAGGAAGGGAGTCCGCAACGGACACCAAAACGGACACCACATTTACTACTCCGTAAGAACTAGCGTTAACCGGCGTTAACTCGCCCACTACTCGCTAACTCTTTGGAACCGGCCTCTTTTATCCTCGCGGTTGCGTATAAAAAATATGAAAACACGCTACCGCTTGATCTGTCGGGGAAGCCGGGGAGGAAAATATTATTGTATGGACACCACCACCGGCAAACGCACCAGCCTGCACACGAAAAATGAGGATGAGGCACAACAATTAGTAGAAGCCAGGAATAATTCAGAACGCCAGCCGGTGCTGAACCTGCAAATCGCCAAGGCGTATCTGGCAGGGAGTGATAAGGGGATTACCACGCGCACCTGGCAGAATGCCATTGAAGCAATAATGAGCATGAAACAGGGAGAAAATCAGAAACGATGGACAACCGCAGCAAAGGACAAGGCTTTTGCTCCGTTGCTGCCACGAGTGATTATTGAGACACAGGGAGAAGTATTATTGAACGTGCTACAAAATGGAACCGTGTCCACGAATGTTTTTCTCCGGCGCTTGCACAACTTCTGCGTGGACATGAACTGGCTGCCGTGGCCGTTGATTCCCAAACGGCAATGGCCAGAAGTGAGATATAAGGAGAAAAGAGCAGTCACGCTGGAGGAGCACAAAAAAATAATTGATGCGGAGTTGAACCCCGAGAGAAAAGCATTTTATCAATTATGCTGGCACCTGGGAGGGAGTCAGGGAGACATTGCAGCATTGAAAGGAGAGGATGTGGACTGGACAGAAGGCACAATCAGTTTTTTCCGCAAAAAGACTGGCGCACCAGTAGTAGTGCATCTGGGTAAGGAGGCCATGAATCTCTTGAAGGATTTAACAGCAGAAGGATTGTTGTTTCCGTATCTGGCAGGAGTGCGGGCCGGGGACCGAGCCACGGAGTTTCGTTCACGCTGCCGGCAACTGGGCATTAAAGGGGTGACATTGCACAGTTACCGCTACGCTTGGGCAGAACGGGCGAAAGTTGCTGGATACCCCGAACGGTTTGCGATGGAGCATTTAGGACACAATAGCAAAGCCGTGCATCGCGCCTATGCGCGGCGAGCGCAGGTGAAAATTCCGTCGCTGGAAGAATACGAAAAGGTTGCAGGAACAGCTCGCATATAAATCCAAGTTCAAATCACGGAATGAATTCGAATGCTATTGACATATTTTTTGAGTTTGATACATTAAAATGCACCAAAGGGATAAGCCATGAAGCTACTGCTGATATTACTGTTGTTGGTACTACCCGCCTTGGCCTATTCCCAATTTACTTTCACGACCAATAACGGCGCGATCACCATTACCGCCTACACTGGCACCAATGCTTTGTTGGCTATACCGTCTATTACCAACGGTTACCCCGTCGTTGACATCGGCGAGCAGGCATTTGGCGAATGCACTAATTTGGTGAGTATCACCATCCCTGACAGCGTCACCAACGTCGGGGATTATGCGTTTGAGGATTGCACCAACCTGACATCCGCCTATTTTCTGAGTAATGCCCCGTCTGCCGACGAAGATATTTTCTCGAACGATCCTGTTACCGTCTATTATCCATCTGGGGTAACCGGTTGGACCTCAACGTTTGGCGGTGCTCTCACGATGGAAGAATCGCCGCCGGCGGATTTCATCTATGGCCCTAATTCCAGCTCGATTACCATTGCGCGCTATAACGGCACCAATGAAGTGGTCGTCATTCCTGACTTTATCAATGGCCATCCCGTCACTGGCATTGGGCAGTTTGCTGCATTTGGACTCTGCACGAGTATCACCATCCCCAGCAACGTCACCAACATCGCGCTCGATGCGTTTTCCCACTGTTTTAGCCTGACCAATCTCACTATTTGTGATGGCCTCATCAGCATTGCAGATCAGGCGTTCATCGACTGTAGCAGCCTCAGGAGTATCAGCCTCCCTGACAGCGTTATCAGCATATCAGAGACGGCGTTCTTGGGTTGTTACGGCCTCACAAATTTCTCCGTAGCTGCCGATAATCCGGCATACAGCAGCACAAATGGGGTTCTCTTTGACAAGGCACAAGACACCCTTGTCGAATGTCCCGCAGGAATCCTTGCCTATGCCGTCCCCAATACTGTCACCAGCATTGGTGGGTTAGCGTTTAATGGCTGCATCGACATGACGAACGTCACCATTCCCGACAGCGTCACCAACATCTCCACGCAAGCATTTTATATATGTAATGGCCTGACCAGTATCACAATCCCCGATAGCGTAACCAGCATCGGTTCATCGTTTTTTGTCGGCGACAGCTTGACCAATATTTCCGTAGCTGCCGACAATCCGGCATACAGCAGCACAAATGGGGTTCTTTTTGACAAGGCACAAGACACTATCATCGAATTTCCCCCAGGACTGAATATCAACTACATCATTCCTAACAGCGTCACCAATATAGCGGGCGAGGCGTTTGACGGTTGCATGGGCCTATCCAGTGTCATTATCCCGCCTGGTGTTACCAGTATTGGAGATGATGCGTTTTTAAACTGCTATAACTTGACAACGGTCTATTTCCTGGGCAATGCCCCTACTGTCGTAAGCCAATATGCTTTCTCGGACGATCCTGCCACCTTCTATTACCTGCCAGGAACAATCGGTTGGGCCGCATCATTTGGCGGTGCGGTGTTGTGGAATCCGCAGGCAACGGCTCTTGCCACGAGTGGGCAGTTTGGTTTCAACATCACTGGCCTAACCAATGTCACCATCGTAGTGGAAGCTTGCACCAATCTCGCAAATCCCGTCTGGTTGCCGGTTTCCACAAACACGCTCTCGGGCAGCGGTACGTCGTCTTTCAGCGATCCACAGTGGACGAACTATCCAAATCGCTATTACGGCTTCAGCATGCCGTAACATTTTCGTTTCGAAACCCCTCCGACAAATGGCTTTTTTTTGCGGCATTTTTCTTCTGCCAGTGCTGGTTCAACGCATTTGTAACCTTTGCCAGCCATGTCCGGTCTTCGATCATTTCCAATAATTCCAATGCGGCAAAGAACTTAACGCTGTTCGGTGGAGGATTGCCCAACGGCTTGAGCAGACGCGCAGTCACCAGCACCGGAACATCATGCGGCTGGCAGTTGAGCACCCAGGCTGCCTGCTCCGCCGTCAAACGAGCTGGCAACTGGTTCAGCAGCCGCAAAAATTGATGTTGCTCCTCTTTCATTCCAGTCTGAAATTCTTGAATGCCGGGTGCCGCTGGTTCAGGAGGTTCACATTCCACCACGCCCCTTCTTTGCAAACATACTTCGCGCAGTAATCGCTAACATCATCCCGACTGTTCACCGGCTCGATCCGCGCCCGGCCGTACCGGTGAAACCATTTCTCCCAAATTTCCGTCCGCCGCCGGTTCAGACAGTCACACCACACGGCATGGGCATGAAACCCGTCACGCCCAGGATTCTGTTCCAGCGCGTAAAAATGCGACACACCTCGCATTTCCGACCGCATGAACTTTTCGTAACACCGCATCGCTGACCACATGGACGCCTCCCACGCGAACGTCAGATGCGCAATCACCTGCCATGGTGCCAGCGAGTGAACCCAATCACCCATCGTCACTGCCAGCTCTGCCGCTTTAATACGGTCTTTCGGCTCAATATATCTTGCTGCGTTCATATTTGACCTGACTTTCTCCGGGTGTAGACACACCTCTCGGACAAGGATGGGTTGGCGGGGCGGGCTAACGCCCGCCTCCGCCAAACCCAAACCCATGAGGCCGCCATGCATGGCCACATTACGACTACTCCAAGGGCAACACGGAACCGGCACGGATGATGACGCCGTTCTTGGCGTCAAACGTGTTCGGCTCCATCAGATCGAACTCTACCACCAACTTTTGCCCCTCTTTGAACTGGCAGGGACTTTCCTTGGTGGCTTGATCGAGTGTCTGGATGTTGCGCGGACACCACATTTGAACTGTGGGCGCTTTCCCATCAGCGCATTGAACTTCGTAAAGGTTCACCACGCCGACCGGCTTCTTGGCTTTGTTCTGGATTTCCTTGTGGCGATGCGCCACAAATCTGGCAATGACCATGCGGCGGCCTGCCAGGAATTGAGTTACGGCTTCAGTCTGTTTCATTTTATTTCCTTTGGCTTGCTTGCGCGACAGACGGCGCCACGGCCTTCGCCGCTGGATTTACCAGCGATTTGTCCTTCATTTGAACCGATCCCGCTGGACGGGCGGGCGCAGTTTGAGCATGAGTTACCGCCGCCGGCTGGACGCCCAGGTAGCGATTCAATTCCATCCCGGTTATCCGTTTATGGCGGAGACCGGGCAAAGCCCGCAAATGGCCGCGCCTGATCAGGTTGAGGACCGTTTTATAGTCCACACCCAACAAGCCCGCGACTTCATGGGCATTATGTATTTTTACAACGTCATTCATGCTTTGGGCGTGGCGATGACGTGACCATACAGACACGTCACCGCACACGCTTTTCAGCGCGATGCGTTCAAGGAAACTGGTTTGGCAGAAGCACACAGCCCAACCATTGCAACAATGGTCGGGCTGGAGAGAAGACCGTTTTTTTGGTAATTAATTTTTTATGGCGAGACTTTAATAAATTCGTTTAGGCGCGGGTTTTATTCATTTAATTTTTAGGCCCTTTTTGTTTTAGATTTTAATTTTTTATTTCGGGCATTTTTTATCGTTCACATTACCGCTTATATTTTCGTAATAGGCGTCTCTTGTTCGTTTATTATTTTTATTGAGTCACGGCTGACTCTCACAAACAAGTATCAAAGAACAAACCGCACCGGAAAGGCTTTCGCCTTCCGTATTATTATACACCGGAGATTCAAAATTGTTTCAAAAAAAGTTGCTCAAACCCTCATTTTTATTGGCTCCTTTCCATTTGAATCCATTTGAGGGTAATTGAATAGTCGTGACCAAACCTGGCCGTCTCCATTCCGCACCGGCCTGGACTCGACTCCGCTTGTATGCTCGTCCCATCGCTGGCAAGGCACCCACCACCGCGCCAGACTTCCAGCCAGCCAAATTGATGATTCAGCAAGCCGGAAGACTGGCTTGCCCTAAAACATCCACGCGACCGGACTCCGCCACCGCTGCGCTCGCCCTGCCATCGCTCCATTTCGTCGGCAAGGTCTCGTCACTCCACAGAATCGATCAGCGCGACCAAAGCGTCTTTGGGTTCCGAGCTCTGGAGGCTCTAAACCCAACCTCGCTTTCGTCGTGTAGGGCTTCGCCGTTTCATATCCTCCCACCCTTTGACATGTCCAACGCGATTGCTTACGCTCACGGCATGGCGAAAAATCTCCATCCCCTCGCAGAAGTCTTTGGATTTCCGACCGAGGACATGAGCACCGCTGCGAACCGGCACCGAACAAAACGCCTCTGCCCGTTTAATAACAAGGTTCCGAATTGCACGAAAGATAAAGCCCAAAACCCGCTCGGCGTATGCAGCGTGTTTCATGACGGCGAAGTAGTGATCACCTGTCCGATTCGTTTTCGTCAAAGCTGGATGATTGCCGACGATGCGGCGGACTTTTTCTTCGCTCCGAATGCAACTTGGACAACGCTCACGGAAGTTCGCCTGAAAGATGCCGATGGAGGTTCAGCGGGCAATATTGATATTGTGGTCTGTGCTTACGATAAATCTGGCAAGGTTTATGATTTCGGCGCACTTGAAGTTCAAGCGGTGTATATTTCAGGCAACGTGCGAAATCCGTTTGAGCATTATATGGAATCTCCGGCCAAAAATTGCAAAATGGATTGGACAAACGAAGCCAATTATCCACGACCGGATTATCTTTCTTCATCCCGCAAGCGTCTTGCTCCACAACTGATTTTCAAAGGCGGAATTATCAACGCATGGGGCAAGAAAACGGCCGTTGCCCTCAATAAAGGATTTTTCAACACGCTGCCAAAGCTGCCAGAAGTTACAAAAGAAAAAGCCGACATCGCTTGGATGATCTACGATTTGAAGCCGCCTGCAAATGCAGGCAATCAATATGAATTATTTCGAGAGAGGATTGTTTATACACGTTTTGAACCTGCATTGAATCAGATCACAAAATCGCGTCCCGGAAAAATGGAAGATTTTATCAGCCACTTACAGGAAAAAGTTGATGAGAAACTAGAAACGCCGCCGATAAATCGCACGTTGGAAAATCCCTTTGGCAAATGAGCGTATCACAAACATTTTTGCTGCCAGATTTCGCTGAGCGGGACAAACCGGTGAATGTTTCTTCCGTGCCGCAACGCAGCCCATTCCGTTATCCAGGAGGCAAAACTTGGCTTGTGCCGCTTTTCCGCCGATGGATGATGAGTCTGCCACGTAAGCCATCAACTTTTGTTGAGCCATTTGCCGGTGGCGGCATCATCAGCCTCACTGCTGCTTTTGAGCAGCTTGCCCATTCCGTTGTCATGGTTGAACTGGACGATCAAATTGCCGCTGTCTGGCAGACGATTCTTGCGGGCGATGCACAATGGCTGGCGAGACGAATAATAAACTTCGATTTGTCACCGGAATCTGCCAAAGCAGAGTTTGCTAAACATCCAAAATCACAATGCGAACGTGCATTTCAAACAATTCTTAAAAACCGGACGGCACACGGTGGAATATTGGCGGAAGGCGCAGGCGTGCTAAAGAATGGGGAAAATGGAAAAGGAATTTTATCCCGCTGGTATCCGCAAACCATAGCCAAACGGATTACAAATATTGGACTCGTTGCCAATCGTCTTGAATTTATCCACGGTGATGCATTCAATGTCCTTGCTCGTTTTCAGAAGGATCGTGAAGCCGTGTTCTTTATAGACCCGCCATACACCGCCGGCGGTAAGCGTGCCGGCTCGCGGCTTTACACACATTCAGAAATTGACCACGACAAACTATTCTCGCTTTGTGAAAAACTGCGCGGCGATTTTCTGATGACTTACGATAATGCCGAAGAAGTTCGCGCGCTGGCCGAACGGCATTGCTTCGAGACAAAACCCGTGGCAATGAAAAACACTCATCATGCCGAGATGGATGAGTTATTGATTGGTCGGAATTTGGATTGGGTTGAAGATGGAGGCATTTTTCGTGAAGAACCACCATCTTATAAAGCTCCATTGGTTGAAAAAAACCGAATAAAAAACTAACCGAGAAAACTGGGTGAGAAAAACAAGAGGGACAACCGATAGAGAAAATGGGCGGAAAAAGTTGCGAGGATGTAGTGGACACCAAAACGGACACCAAAGGAGTTAAAAAGGGTATAGTCGGGTTAAGCTGAATTATGTTGAATTGCCAATGAAATCGGGCATAATGGGGCTGCAAACGCGGGGTAAATTGGCCGATTCCGACCCTCGCCTCCAGATTTTGCTGCTTGAGCAGCAAGGAGATAGGAAAATCGGAACGGCCACTGTCAGTGAAACTGTCAGTAAAAGGGTGAGAGAAAAGACAACTCGCCACTACTGGCCAGAACTCCGCTGAAACTCGCCCACTACTCGTTAACGCGAGTGACGGTCCACGTCTAGTTTCCGGCGACACGGCCTCAACCCGTTCGATTACCTGAAGGATTTATTCACCCGCTTGCCAGCGGCCAAGATCACCCAGATCAAGGAGTTCACACCGGCGGCGTGGGCCACATCTAAAGAGAAACTGGCGATTGGGCAGCTTTAGCCAACCACCCGCTAACGAAAAATCAGCTTTGCCTGGTGCAAATTAAGTTGCGAATATATTCATTATAAGCCACGGAATGTGGTATTGTCTGTCCGTTGCCAGCTTTTCTGGTTCCAAGGCCGTGGACCTCTAATTTGGTGACACCTATGTTAAAAGGTAAACTCACGGCCAATAAACCATGAAAAGCAAATTATTTGCAGTCTTGGCGTTGATTATTCTCGCCGTCTTCAATTCTCATCTTTCAACCGCCCGCGCCCAAGGCACGACGGCATTCACCTATCAAGGCCAGCTCCACGACACCGGCACGAACGCCGATGGCGCTTACACGATGATCTTTGCGCTCTATGATTCCGTCACCAACGGCAACCAGATCGGAAGCCCCATCACCACCAGCGCGACGCTCGCCAATGGACTTTTCACCGTGAACCTGGATTTTGGAGCGGGCGCATTTAATGGCAGTCCTTGCTGGCTGGATATAACTGTAACCAACGGGGGCACGACTCAGGAACTTTTCCCACGCGTGCCAGTGTTGCCCGCGCCCTATGCGCTTTATTCCAGCAGCGCCGGCAGCCTGAACAGCGGAACGTGGAACGCAACGGTGGGCAATGTTTCGGGAGATCATGGGACCGTTTCCAATGTACTCGAGTTTTCGGCGAACAATGTGCTGATG
>Ga0206862_1140_pt1 | contig 18944 bp, 14 predicted proteins | sample Alteio_BWOrgCont_43_FD_152625 | JGI IMG/M metagenome (GOLD analysis project Ga0206862, IMG submission 152625) | Enriched cells from forest soil in Barre Woods Harvard Forest LTER site, Petersham, Massachusetts, United States -... | ecosystem: Environmental > Terrestrial > Soil > Temperate forest >... | reverse complement strand
TTATCACGTCAAATGCCCGGATCTGACACCATTTCACCCTTTTGGTAGAGTGAGAAGCTGAGCCATGGCCATACCAATATTAATAACCACCCTGGATTTGAGCCGATTTTAATTTGATTCACTGAAATTCATTCAATCTATCGAAACCAGAGTCTTTTCCTTTTAAAATTGTCCATATTTGGCAATTGATAAATTTTATGTTACACTAAAAATTGTCCATATTTGGCGAAATAGAGGGTTTATTATGACTAAGCAATATTATAAAAAAAGCTTGAAATTCAAAGTGTTAGAACGAATCAAACAAATTTCCGGTAATGTAATCCTAAGAGAGGATATACAAGATATGGGGAGCCCTCGGCAGATAAGCCGATGCTTTAAAGACCTCTTAGAGATGGGCGAACTTATTAAAATCGGATACGGGATCTATGCCAAATCTTACATTTCGGAATTTGTAAATAAGCCAATTATCAAAGGTGGTTTTGGGGAAGCTTGTAAAGAAGCTTTAACAAAATTAGGTGTTATATGGGAACCAGGGACGGCAGAACAAGAGTATAATGCAGGTCTTTCAACACAAGTTCCTGTACGAACCATCGTACAATTGAAAAGTAGATTTAGAGGCCAGTTATCTTATGGCAATAGAACCTTGATTGTGGAGAAGGGAATTAATGCTAAATGAAAAAATTATATCGATGCTTGAAGCAACAAGTGAAATTTTGAATTTAGAAGCAAATGTTATCGAAAAAGATTATTATGTAACTCAAGTTATCCATGCTTTGTCATCTATAAAAAACAATTATTTTCAATTAATATTTGCCGGGGGTACTTGTTTATCAAAAGCTCATAAATTGGTTAAAAGGATGTCTGAGGACGTCGATTATAAAATTCAAGTAAATAATTTCGAAAATTTCACAAAATCACGTCTCTCAAAGGAATTAAAAGACTTTAGAAGTCATATACAATATAAGATAGGGCTAACAGCCCTCACCATTGGTGAACAAATAGTTAGGAATGAAGGTCGATATTTACATATTGAAATTGATTACCCAACGAGATTCTCATCCAATGCGAACCTACGCCCGCATATTTTATTGGAATTTACTGTATCTGATACACATCTTCCTCTTGAAAATATATCCATCAAAACTTTGATCGAGGATACATTAGAAGGTGTTGTTATTTCACCTCAAATACAATCACAATGTATTGCTATTGAAGAAACAGCTGCTGAAAAATGGGTAGGCTTGACGCGACGCATAATGGCAATAGAAAGAGGGTATCATGCGGACGATAAAGTTTTAATACGACATGTTTATGATTTAAATGCTATCAAAAAAACGAATAAAATAACGGATGATTTCTTTTCTTTAATTAAAAAAATCATTGAACGTGATTCCAAACAATTCAAAAATCAACACCCTGAATTTTCAGCAGATCCTATTTCTGAAATCAAAAAATCACTGGTATTATTAAAGGAAAAATCCTTATGGAAAGAACGATATATAGAATTTATAGAAACCATGGTGTATGAAGATGTTTCGAATCTTGAGTATTTCGAGGCGATAAATGTGCTAGATAATTTGAGTGAAAAGATAATTAATTCATTACATTATTGTGAAGTGTAGTCCGAAGATGTTGACTTAAAGTTTAGGTCAAGATTATTGTCATTAAGATCTGAAACTCATTTTAGTGATGGCTTCCGCCAGCACTTGAGCGACAGAAATTTGTCGGATCCGTTTGCAATTTTTTGCGTCATCACTGAGTTCGATGGTGTTGGTGACCACCAACTCATCGACGGTGGATTTGTTGATGTGGGAGAGCGCCTCTCCTGATAGCACGGGATGTGTACAATAACCGATGACCTTTTTAGCTTTTTTTGCCTTTAATGCTTTGGCTGCATTGCAAAGGGTGCCGCCAGTATCTACCATATCGTCCACAATAACACACGTTCTATCTGCGACATCACCAATCACATGCATGACTTTACTCTCATTCGGATGAGGACGTCGTTTATCAATGATGGCGAGATCCGCATGATTCAAACGTTTTGCATAGGCTCTTGCACGCACAACCCCTCCCACGTCAGGAGAGATCACCATTGGATTATCATAATTTTGAGACCGAATATCTTGAACGAAGATGTGAGAACCATAGATGTTATCGACCGGAATAGAAAAAAAGCCTTGAATTTGATCTGCATGCAAATCTACCGTTAACACGCGATCGACACCGACCGTGGCGAGGAGATCCGCGACGACTTTAGCAGAAATAGGAACGCGAGTGGATCGGATCCGTTTATCTTGTCTTGCATATCCAAAATAAGGAATGACTGCCGTGATACGAGCAGCGGAAGCGCGTTTTAAGGCATCTGCCATGAACAATAATTCTAAGAGGTGATCGTTGGTGGGGGCTGAGGTGGATTGTAAAATATAGGTATCATGCCCACGAACCGTTTCTAAAATTTCAATACGGATCTCGCCATCGCTATATTTTGAAACTAAAGCATCGCCAAGTGGGAGTTTTAATTCTTTAGAAATTTCATTGGCCAGCGTCGGATTTGAGTTACCTGTGAATAGGATCATAGGGGAAGTCAAATGGCTAACCCTCCTCTGGACCATAAAGTGAATTATTGGCTGGGGCGCTAGGATTCGAACCTAGGTATGCAGGGATCAAAACCCTGTGCCTTACCGCTTGGCGACGCCCCAAGTAAGCTCACTATTATGCAAATCCTGGCCTTTTTTGTCAAGGTGGAGCGCCTCGCAGTGGAGCGCCTCGCAGGCGGAGCAACTTGCTAGGCGCAGCAATTCGCAGTGGCCCGGAGAGAGCAGAGCCAGCAAAGTGTGTCAAGCGAGTGGCAAGTAGAGTGGCCAGTAGAGTTGACAAAAGACGTTTTTTTCGACACCATTGAGTTGGCTGCTCTGAAAAACAATGGAAATATAGGAGACAGAGCGTAGTAGCTTTTTTATAACTAACTTACTCGCATTTATTTTTAAGGAGATAATCTATGTCATTGTCCGGTGAAGGCTTAAAAGGCTTAAAAATCACATTAAAAACTTTGTTGGGCGGAAATTTTGCTGACGCAGAATTTGATGTCAGAATTGACCAAAACAATCGAATGGTGATTAAAGCCAAAGCACTACAAGCAGAGAAAATCTTAAAAAGATTACAGGATGTGTTCAGTTCTCATGGCTGTTTAGAAGTAGAGTTTCCTTTTTATTTGCAGCCGCGAGCCGCCTCACAACAAGCGTCTTCTGCTGCTTCGCTTTCTTTACAACCCTCACACGCTTCACAACCGCAACCGTCTCCCTCACACAGTGAGCCCGCCATTGAACAGAGATTTCCAGTGTTGGTTTCTCCCTTAGTTAAACTGGGCTTAACAGGAAATGAAGTGTTTGCTCGGTTATTTTCTGAACCGACCCTAAGGAATTTTGGCACCATTATCGAGTGGGCAAAAAGAGAGGATAAGAAAAAAACAGTATTTTTCTATCCTTGTAAAAGCACACGGGATGCGGAGTTAAGAACAAGCCAAATTTCATTTTTTAAAACTATTTTAGCGCAGGCAAGTTGGCAAGATTTATATAATGCTTTCAGAGAACATCAGCCAATCACTCTGCCTGTTCCGAAGGATAATATTCTCTTCAGCGATAATGATAAACAGGGCCAAGGTCCCTTAAGCGATTGTTTAGATCAAATTTTTAAAATTCACTCAAAGGGGGGTGAGAAGGGTCAAAAATTTGTATTATTTGATGCGGAAGGATTATTAAAATATATTGTCTCTCCAAATTTTGAACTCATGCCTGGCAATGGCAGTGGCAATGGTAATGAGGATCAAGTTGAAATCGCCGCGGATTGGGATCATATTCTTGCGTACTTATCAAGAATCTCGAGTCGTGGATTAATTTTCCGCGCAGAAGGCGGTCGTTTATATCCAGGTGCCGTCAGTCCAAATTATGCAATTCAAGCGGATACTATTATTGATTTTCTGATTGATTGCAGTGGCTCAATGCAGGAAGTATTTGGAAAATTAAAAACCTGTTTGAAAGCAACGATTGAACAACTCTCGAAAAAAGATATCGATCCTAATGCGACGACGATTAGATTATGTTGTTTTGGTGCGGGTAAAGACTATCCCGTTTTGGAGTTTCCGCTGGCTAAATTTGGTGAAATTTCACGACAAATTGACAATCTGCAAGATCCTGCTAATGGGACACCGCTTTACGAAGCCTTAACAAAGCTATGCAAACGATATCAATCCGTTAGAAATCGAATTGTTAATTATGTTTGCGTATTGATTAGTGATGGTGAAGAAAATGTAAGTTGGAATGTAGAGTTCCAGCATGAAGAACACGCTTTTGCTAAAAAAACGCAAAGATTAACAGATGCGTTAGATATTCTAAAAAAAGTTTCACAACCCCCTAAATTCTTTTCGATCGAAATTGGAACTAAGATAGATGAAAGAGTGCTGAGCAATTTGCAAGCAATATTGGATGGGGAACGAATCAATGTAAATAATAATTTAAGTAACTTTGAAAAATTCTATCAATATTTGGAAGCTTTGTCCAAATGTCGGTCGCTTTACCTATTTATCCAAGAAGGTGTTCCAGCCTTTAGATTAAAATCGTTACAAGGTGAAATCAGCTTTTCCGATCAGGCTTTAGATAGAAGCAAAGCGTTTGAAGTCAACGGTGCAGAATATCAAGCAGTGGGCGTTCCATCGCTCGAAAGAAAAGATAGAAAGGACAACGTAGAGACAGGTTCGATAAATGGGGTGAATGGTGTTAATCCTGGTGATGGTGTGAGCGGTGTGAATGGCGTTGGAGTTAATGGGGTGAATGGAGTGAACGGAGCTCAACCCAGTCAACCTCAGGATACAAAAGACGATAAAGATAGGAGAATCGAGGAATTAACTGCACGGCTTGCATCAGCACAAATCGAATTGGAGAAGCAAAGACAATTGGGGGTGCAATTAGGGCAACTCGCACAAAAACAAGCGGGACACGTGGAACAAATAGAGCAAGCAATGGCGAGGCTAGAAACCCGAGGGGCTCTGGGGGCAGAGCCATCTAAAAATGCGCCAAGACAACATGATGAGGCCCAGCATCAACCCTCCCGACCAGAACCAGAACAAGCACGGGGACCACTTGAACAAGCCCGAGCACAACCTCAACTGGCACAAGGGCAACCCGGAGGCGCGCGCAGGAACGCAGATTGTAGTGAACAAGACAGCAGGGAACAAGACAATGCGACAACGCGTTGGTGCAGTGTATGTTAATAAGAGATGTTTCTCACGCTTAACGTTTGGCTACGGTGCTTCGACTTTCCATTTTCGGAATATGAATTTGAGTCGCACATTGCCATGTTGCAAGGTGACACGACTGGGTAAAAGCCTGGATTCTTGTTCGATGTATTTGTGATAGGCAATTTGCCATCCCAACTGATTGAGCGTTAAAAGTTGACCCTTGCTATCGTATTGTACATGATCAGATTTTGTCCCCGGCACCATTTGCCCCTGTAACCAAAAACGTAAAGGGGAAACCGGGATATCCCAACCGAGGACTTTCTTAATAAGCTGTTCGGGATCGGTCGCTGTATAGCGCTCGCCGTTCGATTGATTCAAACCAACAAACCCTGGTTGGCCATGAATTTCTAGGGAACCCGCACCTAAGGCACCTACCAATCGGATATTGTATTGGTTCCCTTGTTGTTTCCAAAAAATGGAAGCGTTTCCCCCACGTTTCCCCTGAGTAAACGCCACTTTCCCTTGTGCTTGGAAATTTTTAAGTGGAGGATTAGAAGTCGGATGAGGTGTCGAGTGCGTTATCGTATTCGCAAGAAGCGGCGGGGCGGTGAAGGTGAGCAATGCCCAAGGCAATATCGCATTCAATAAGCCAGGTAATGACCTAAGACGATTCACTCCGTATTTTCCCTAGTGTCCATTTTTGCGGTTTCTTCTTCCTTTAACTTTGTAAATTTTAGCATGGCGTTATCTATTTTTAAACGTTGTACCGTCTCAATTAACATGGCGTTTGCGGGATCTTGTTTATAAGCATTGGTCCAAAAGCCAAGGGCTTCATTTTTTTTGCCAGCGACCCAAAGCACTTCCCCAAGATGCACGGCAATTTCAGGATCTTTGCTCAAATCGTAAGCTTGTTCAAGATATTGAATCGCCGTTTTGTAATTTCCCATTTTATATTGAATCCAGCCCATGCTGTCTAGGTAAGATGGATTTTTGGGTTTTATTCGGAGCGCTTGATTGGCGTAACCTTCCGCTTCTTGTAGTCGTTCTTTTTGGAAGGATAACAGGAAGCTCAATGCATTTAAGGCATCCCCATAATTTGGATCAATTCTTAAAATGTTTTTGAGATCATTTTCTGCAATTTTCCATTGTTTTAATCTCGAAGCGACCATGCTATGGGTGTACAAGATGTCGACATCGTCTGGTAGTTTGGAGAGCAAATCCTCTGAAAGTGCGGTGGCATCTTCCATTTGATTGCTTGCCATCATAATATCAACTTCAATTAATAATAATTTTTTTTGTTCCTCAATGGTGGTGGGCGTGGCATCGCGTATAATGCGCATGGCTTCTGGAAATGCTTTCTCTCTTTTGAGGATGCTCACGGCTTTTAATACTGCAGGCACATGGAAGCTACCGGGATTGACAGAAGTATACCAAACAAGCGCTTCTTCGCGCTTATTTTGTGCGATAGCCAAGTCACCCAGATCTAATCTTGCGTTATCAGCAACTTCTTTATGTGTCACGGCTTTCAATAAATATTCCTTTGATTTTTGAATGTTTTTGCCCACCAGATAAATTTCACCTATATAAAGATTAGCTTTTCCACCATAATTCGTATCTTGAGTGATCTTATTGAGATGAGTCATCGCTTCTTGTAAACGATTGGCATCCATGAGTGCAGAGGCCAAAAATAAACGCAGTTCAGCATTCTTCGGATATTTAGCCACTTTATCCGAGAGATATTTGAGCGCGCGTGCATCGGAGGTGTCTTCATATCGAATGAGACGCGCTTTTAATTGAATGGCGGGTGTTAATTGTGGATTTAATTTGAGCGCATCATCGACCCATTGATTTGCCTTAGGAATATCGCCTTGTTGGGCGGTGCTTTGTGCTGCAATTAGTTGTGCATGCGGATCTTTTGCATTTGTTTTAGCAATGGTTTGTAAAGCAATTTTCAGGTGTTCCGCAGATTTTTCTGATAAGCGGCTTTGAATCGCACTTAAATGTTGATTCACAAGAATAGGATCTAATGCGATGGCTTGTGTTAAATAAGGAATCGCACGTTCGGTTGATTGCCCAATGAGTAAAGTCGCAGCGACCATTTGGGCTTGAATATCGTTTTTGTCATTCTTAGCCCAAATCTCTGCGCTTTCAATGGCAGGTCCGGGTTCTTGGAATACGATGGCCAATTCAGTGGTATAGGAAGCGATGGTAGGATCTTGACTCATTTGTGTTGATTCAAGAGCATTTTTGAGCGCCACAGATTTCAAGTGTCGTGAGCGAGCCAGTTCTGCAACTAATAATTTATAGATAATTTCATTTTTTTTTGCGAGATTCATCTCTGTGGGATCTGAAATCGCAGTTGAGTTTTGATCCGACGCAGCAGTCGAAGCGGTGGAAGCACCGGAAGCGGTAGAAACACTGGAAGCAGTGGAAGCACTGGAAGCGTCCATTTTTTGTGAGGATGCCTCTTCAATCGCTTCGGGTGCACCAGTAGTCGCCAAGAGACACGCAACTAGATATACTAGGCGAGGCCACTTGAAATGAAGGATGTTTTTAGCCTGTTTAAAATGCATGGTTCGAGACCCCAATCTGTGTGCGCGTAATAACTCATCGGCTTTAGGGTTACAAAGCTAAAGGGCTTTTTTTGCATGGTTTTATTAGCCTGGGGTGTCAATTATCAAACAGCCCCGTTAAAGATAAGAGAACAATTGGTGGTCTCTTCCAAAGAGATCGAACAATTACTGCGATCTATCGTGAGTTGTCGGGCGGCTTTTGAAGCGGTTTGGGTTTCAACTTGTCATCGAACAGAATTATATGCAGACGTTAAAGATAGGGATCATTTTTTAGATTGGATAACTGAGATCTTCACTTTAAAATTAGGAAGCATTGACCTAAAACCATATTCCTATTGTCATTTTGATCAACAAGCTGTCCTGCATTTAATGCGAGTGGCTTGTGGCTTAAACTCGATGATTGTGGGAGAGGTAGAAATCTTTGGTCAAATTAAAAAATCTTTTCATTTAGCAAAAGCGCAAGCGTCGATAGGAAAATATTTAAATCGTTTGTTTCAAACCACCTTTTATGTCGCAAAATCTGTTCGAACAAAAACTGAAATTGGGATGAACCCGATATCGATTGCTTCTATCGCCGTCAAGTTGGCGGAAAAAATTTTTACAGATTTAAAACAAGTCACAGTGCTCTTGATTGGGGCGGGAGATCTCATCCGTTTAACTGCCAGTCATTTAAAATGGGGTTCTGTGCAAAAAATGCTGATTGCCAATCGCAGTTTGCTTCAAGCTGAGAAGTTGGCGGCCACCGTGGGGGCAGAAGCGTTTGGTCTCGAATTTTTGCCGAGTCGCTTGCATGAAGCAGATATCGTTATTGCAGGGACCTCTGCTGTACTGCCACTCGTCGGTAAGGGGATGGTGGAGCAGGCGATTACCAAACGAAGAAGACGCCCGCAGCTCATGATAGATTTGGGTGTCCCCAGAGATATTGAATCACAAGTGGGATCTTTAGAAGATGTTTATTTATATTGCATAGATGATTTAAAAACCATGGTAGAAGAAAATCAAAAATTACGTTTGAATGCGAAACAAGCGGCAGAGCAAATCATCATGCAAGAAAGTGAAATTTTTATGAATTGGTATCGAGCACAGGGTTCCCTCACCACATTGAAAGAATTTCGTGCCAAATTTGAACAAATGAATGAAGCATTATTGGCGGAGGCGAGTGTTCAATTGCAGCAAGGAAAATCCCCTGAAGCAGTCTTGAGGCGTTATTCATCCCTGCTTTTTAATCGATTATTGCATCCCCCTACTTCTCGCTTAAGAAAAGCGGGATTTCAGGGAGAAGAATCTATTTTACAATTTACCAGAGAGTTGTTTGAATTAAATCATGAAATCATCCATACAGAATAAATTAGAATCGTTGCTTGAACGGCATGAAGAAATTACAGGCTTGTTAAGTGATCCTGTCGTGATTAAAGATCAATCACAATTTCGCAATTTATCCAAAGAATATGCTGAACTTGAACCGTTGGTAAAAACTTTTAGAGAATATCTTGAGACAAAACAAAATTTATCCTCCCTACAAGAGATGGTAAAAGAACCCGATCCCGAGATGCGCGCTTTAGCGGAATCAGAATTAGAACTGGTGAAGCTTTCGTTGCAACAACTCGAAGACAAATTGCAACGACTATTAATTCCTAAAGATCCTAACGATAGTCACAATATATTTCTTGAAATCAGAGCAGGAACGGGCGGAGATGAAGCGGCCATTTTTGCGGGGGATTTATTCAGAATGTATAGTCGTTTCGCAGAACGTCAAGGCTGGCATTTGGAATGGGTGAGCGAAAGCCAAGGTGAAAAAGGTGGGTATAAAGAAATTATTGTTCGTATTCAAGGCTCTGGCGTCTACGGTAATCTGAAATTTGAATCGGGTGCACATCGCGTCCAGCGTGTGCCTGAAACTGAAGCGCAAGGGCGGGTTCACACTTCTGCTTGCACTGTAGCGGTGTTGCCAGAAGTAGAAGAAGTCGATTCAATTCAAATTGATCCCAGCCAATTACGTATCGATACCTATCGAGCGAGTGGCGCAGGTGGACAACATGTGAATCGAACCGATTCTGCGGTGCGTATCACACATTTACCCACAGGCGTTGTGGTGGAATGTCAAGACGAGCGTTCTCAACATAAGAATAAAGCAAAAGCGTTGGCTTTATTGCAAGCCAAATTGTTGGCAGAAGAACAAAGAAAACAAAGGGAAAAGCAAGCACAAACCCGGAAAAGTTTAGTGGGCAGTGGGGATCGTTCCGAAAGAATTAGAACCTACAATTTTCCTCAAGGACGATTAACCGATCATCGGATTAATTTAACCTTATATAAATTAGCTGAAATTATGGAAGGCGATTTACTGCCTGTCATTGAACCGTTGATGGCGGAATATCAAGCCGAGCAATTGTCTTTAATGGGGGAAGAAGCCCATTAATCTGTGAGAAAGCCCATTCATTCAGGAGAAAACCTATTAAAATAAGTGAGGCCTTGTTGTGGGCGACAACATTATTAATGCAATTGTCAAAGCAAACCATCGAGCAAAAAACAGAAAAAAAAACGAGCGTTCTGCTCCCGATGGCGAACGTCAGTTTAGAGGCAGAAATCTTATTAAGTTTTGTTTTGAATCGAGATCGAATTTATTTGTACACCTGGCCTGACAAAATACTGGCTGCAGAAGAAATAGCTCTATTTAAAGCTTGTATTGAAAGAAGGAAAATAGGCGAACCCATTGCCTATATCATAGAACATAAAGAATTTTGGTCACTTCCCTTTAAAGTGACGCCATCGGTACTCATTCCCCGTCCAGAAACTGAAATTTTAGTGGAACAACTGCTTCAGATATTACCCAGGCATGATCCCACAATTCGTATATTAGAATTAGGCACGGGCAGTGGTGCAATTGCCATCGCATTAGCCAAAGAATGTCCTTTATGGCAATTGGTGGCCACCGATATTTCACAGGCGGCATTAGATATCGCAAAATTAAATGCCAAAAATTTGGCGATAAATTCTATTCAATGGTTATTAGGAGATTGGTACGCGGCATTATCTTTATTACCCCCTGAGCAAAGCACTTTTCATGCCATTGTAAGTAACCCGCCTTATATCGCTGAACAAGATCCGCATTTGTTTTCAGGTGATTTAAGGTATGAGCCTAACATCGCTTTGGAAGCCAAAAATTCCGGCTATTTTGCACTTGAGCAAATTATTAATGAAGCGCCTAAACATCTTTTAGAGGGCGGTTGGATTTTTTTAGAACATGGTCTGACACAAGCAACGCTCGTAAAAGCGTTATTAAAAAAGGCGCATTTTTTCAATATCACAGTGGTTAAAGATTTGGCAGGTGTCAATCGTGTGACAGTCGCAAAATGGTTAAAAAATAGGATTATTTGAGAAAAACTAAAGTTTAGAAAATCTTCTGCCGACAATTTTGATGTACAATCTTGGAAGATGGACTTATTTGAAAGAAGTTTTAAAGAAAGGATGCAAAATGGTTTTAGATGATGTAATATTAGGATAGAAGTGTCGAGGGATGGGTGAGAAGGGCTTGACACGGTTTAAAATAACTTTTAAATTGCATGTTTCAAGCAAGTAGTGTTAAGTTTGTTTGACAATTAACGTTAGTTGAGAGGAAGAGAAAATGAAAAATTTAGTAAAAAGTTTGGTTGTAGCAAGCGCCTTATCAGTAGCAGGCACTGCTTCAGCTGATTGGTTTGATTGTTTCAGTCCTGTTATCGGTGCTGATTACTATCAAGTTTGGACAAGTCCAAAAAATAGTAATCTAAACATCAGACATGCTCGAGATTATCCAGGTGCAACCATTTATGTAGGTGGTAGAGCAGATTGCTTTGGTTTAGAAGTTGGTTACGATGTATCCGCTACCCGATCCAGAGCTTTTACAGCTGGTGCAACTTCTGGAACAACACGCGTTCAACGTCAAGGTTGGCATATCGACTTAATTGGTTATATGCCGCTCGATTGCTTCGAGTGTGTTGATCTATTTGGTACCATTGGTTGGGGTTGGATTCAACCAAGACGCACCTTTAACATCACCTCCGGTCCTGCGCTCGGTTTTGCGACGAATAATAATAGTCGTCGTGGAAACAGTGTGCTTCGTTTAGGTATTGGTGCCAACTACATGTTCACAGAATGTGTGGGTGCTCGTCTTAAACTGGGTTACGAAAGTACTTCTACTATTCGTTTCACCGGTCCTGCAGGCACATCCTACAGACCATTTGGTGACTCGTTTACACTTGCAGTCGGTGCTTTTGTTAAATTCTAACAAAAAGCCCAACTGTGTGTTGTAACCACTTTGGTTGTTACAACATAAAAAGGCTGGTCCGGAAAATTTCCGGGCCAGCCTTTTTTTAATTAAAATTTAATTGAAAAAATTTTTAAATGGAATAAAAAAATAAAGAGAACGATTGAAAACTCTTGACATCATTTTTATTTTTTGTAATAGTTTTGTGGTCAATTAACGTTAATTAGTTTAGTTAAGTAAGAAGAGGAAGTGAAAATGAAAAACTTAGTGAAAAGTTTAGTTGTCGCCAGCGCTTTGTCAGTCGCGGGCACAGCTTCAGCAGATATGTTTGACTGTGTAAATCCTGTGGTGGGTATCGATTATTATCAAGCTTGGATGAGATCAAAATCTGATTTCAGATCGATAAATGCGCCTAATAGCTTTCCAGGCCTTACAGTCTACGTTGGGGCAAAATTTGCAGATTGTTTCGGTTTAGAACTGGGTTATGACACATCGGTAAGCAATAGGGCAAGAAATAGTGGTCAAGGATTTAGTACGAAAGTTCGTCGTCAGGGCGGTCACCTTGACTTCATTGGTTATATGCCACTGGATTGCTTCGATTGCTTTGAGTTGTTCGGCAGCATTGGTTGGGGTTGGCTCCAAACAAGGACTACGTTCACCGCTATTGGAAGTGGTAATTCAGTTTCTGTGGGTGGTACCCGTGGAAACAGCGTGCTACGTTTAGGTGTTGGTGCTAACTACATGTTTACAGAATGTGTTGGCGCTCGTCTTAAACTGGGTTATGAAAGCACTTCTGGTATTCGTGTTCCGACCACATTTTTGGGTACCGTAAGACCATTTAGAGACTCTTTTACTCTGGCTGCGGGTATTTTTGCTAGGTTCTAACAAAAACCCAACAAGAGTCTCGTATAAGAAACTGGTCTGGAATTATCCAGACCAGTTTTTTTTTAAGTTTAATATCTAAAATTGCATGTTTGAAGAAATAAATTAGACTAAATACTGTTGGCAGAATTTTGTTAACGCTAAATTTGTTAACAATTGGAGTACGAATTAAGGAAGTTAGGGAAGCGCCACATGCAAAGTTTAGGGAAGTATTTAGGCGAATGCTGGAAGAAAAGTTTGGCGAAAAGTTTAGTTTTTGCCAGTTCATTAACTATTTCCGGTATGGCTTCAGCCCATTGGTTTGAATGTGTGAATCCGTTTATCGGAGTGGATTTTTATCAAGCTTGGATGAGACCAAAACCCGACTTCAATCATTTTTTTCCAAAGAATTTTCCAGGCGTGACAATCTATCTCGGCGCAAAATTTTCAAATTATATGGGCGTAGAACTGGGATATGATGTCTCAGCAAGACAAACTCGAAGTGTTCGCGATATTGAATCTAATAGATTCAATATTCGGATTACACGTACTGGCGGTCACTTTGACTTGATTGGTTATATGCCGTTAGATTGCTACGACTGCTTTGAGTTTTTTGGCAGTATTGGATATGGTTGGATTCAACCTCAAGTTTCATTTTACTTTAATGGCCATTCGCTCTCTGAAAACAATAATCGAGGAAATGGCGTCCTTCGTTTAGGCCTTGGTACCAGCTATATGTTCACAGAGTGTTTGGGCATTCGTGCGAAAATAGGTTACGAAGGTACTTCAAGCCTTCGTTACAACACCCGATTTATCCATTCCTCCAGACCTTATAGAGATTCTCTGACATTTGCCGCGGGGTTTTTCGCTAGGTTTTAATATTTTTTAATCTTTATAGTTCATAGACTTCAAAGAGTTGAAATATTTTTATATCTCACTTTTGCATGTTTCGTTAAGTACGATTAAACTAATGTTTGGTGGGATTAAACGGAGAAACGGACTTGAGGGAAGCGAAAATGAAAAATTTAGTAAAAAGTTTAGTATTAGCCGGCGCTTTGGGCACTGCAAACGTTGCGTCAGCGGATTGGTTCGATTGTTTTTGTCCCGTCATCGGGGTGGATTATTATCAAGCATGGATGAAAGCAACCGCTTTATTTGGAAATGTTTTTCCAAAGAGCTACCCAGGAGGTACGGTTTATGTGGGGGCAAAATTTGCCGATTGTCTCGGATTTGAGGTAGGTTATGATACATCCACCCGAAAATCCAGAAGTTTTACTTTAGTACAAAGTACGGGGGTGACCACCGGAACGGTTAAATTTCGTCGTTCTGGTGCACACTTTGACTTAATTGGATATATGTCGGTTGATTGCTTAGACTGTGTGGAACTTTTCGGGAGCCTCGGTTATGGTTGGGTAGAACCGAGGGTTACCTTCACTACTCTCGCGGGTCCCACTTTCGCCTTTAATGGCCGGGGTCGCAGTGTATTACGGTTAGGGGTGGGTGGAAACTACCTGCTCACTGATTGCGTTGGGATTCGGGCTAAAGTGGGCTATGAAAGCACTTCAAGCCTGCGTACCAATTCCACCACGCCAAATTTTGGCTTTTCCAACAAGCCTTTCAGGGGTTCAATCACGCTTGCGCTGGGGGCCTTTGTTCGGTTTTAAAGATCGGTTCCAAGAATCCGTTTCGGTTTTAAGAAATACTATAAATACAAAAAATACGAAGCCCGAGTCCCTATGTATTTTCAGGACCGGGCTTCCTCTTCCTTCTCTCTCTAATTAATTTTAATTCCCTTTAGAAAAAATTCGCTTCCTTGAAAAAGATTGCATAGTCACGATCACGTTGTTGGATAATCACGGTCACATTGTTGCATAATCACGCAGCTATAAAAATTAAACATTCAGAACTTTTATCTGTCTAATCTTCTACATCAGAATTATTACACATATTGGATAGACAAAAGATGAACGATAAAATTTTACAATTATTGGGCATCGATATAAATCAAGTAGCAGCCATTAGAAATGCTAATGAAGAGGATGGCGTGGAACTTGCTGGAAAAATGATCATTCAATTTAAAGAAGACGCCGGAATACTAGAAAATGCAAATATAAAGAAAGTAATGTCATTAGATGATTTTGCTGGCGTCATCAGTAAAAAGGCTATCCTCACTTTAATCGAAAAACAAAAACCAAAGAATATGGATAAATTAAATGAATTGCGAAATAAAATGGATGCGTTCAGGCAAAAAAATTCAGAACTCAAAGAGATACATGAGAAACTTAAAAAAGAATATGATGATTTAATGCAGCTTTATACTAAAGTGAAGCATGAAAACAAGGAAGAGGAGGCGGACAAAATATTTGAGAAATCGGAAATCGTTAGACAAGAAAAAGATAAAATATTTGGAGAAATGCAATCGATAAATCAAGAAGTTAGAAAGCATCAAGAAGAATTCAACGATCAAATATCTTTCGCAATTCAAGAAGCCCACCAACAACTTGTAGCCAATTTGCCTCAAGAACGTTTAGATAAATTAAGGACAATGATAGAGGCTCACAATAATGAATTTATAAAGGGGTCATTCGGAAAAGCGCAAGAATTCGAGATAAAAATCAATGAAGAAATAGAAAAGATAAAAATGGAAAATTTGTCTCAGATTATTTTTGCTGGTGCAGTACGCGATATATTCCAAATGGAAATCTTAATATATTACAGTTTAACATATTCATCACAGGGTATTCCGGATGAACCTTTATTTCTGCAAAAACCACAATCAATCCATCCAATTTTGGATGCGCCATTAGAAGGTGTATATTCAAAGTTATCCGTAAAATCAGAAAAATCATCTCGTAAATTTCATAATATTATGCTTTTAAAAGGATGGCTCAATACTCAAAATAATGAAAAAGCACTAGAAATATTAAAAAAATTGGTTATAGATAAAGAGGATGCCAAGACGCGCGGGGAAAATAAAACATTTGATGAAATTACTCACCTTCAAAAAATGTTTGTAAAACATTTAGATCATGCGGTTCAACAAATTGAAGAGGCAACAAGTCATGCAAATAACGCCATTAAAAAATTTAAATCCATTATTTTTGATCCAAAAGCGTCAAAAGAAAAAATTAAATTAGCGATGGAAGGGTTGAAAAAAGAATATAAAAAAATAAAAGATCATAAGGTTGAGATGAATCGTGTATTAAAGATGATTTCAGCCATAGACAATACACCCAACTTGAAAAATGATCCAGTTTTTAGTCAAATCCTCACAAAACACTCACAAAAGAAAAGAAAAGATGAACTATCAAACGTTGATAAAATAAGGAAAAAATTGGATGATGTTGCTAAGAATATGTTTTATCAAATCAATCGATTTGAGCTCTCTTCAGCCCCAGGGGCTAATGAAATGTTACAATTATTGGGTATCGATTTAAATCAAGTGGAAGGTGTTAGATTAGGAGATAGGGATGATGGTGGACTTGCAGGAAAATATATCCTAATCTTTAAGGAAGAAATACAAAGTAAAAAGAAAGTCAAAAAAGAAATAGAGTTAGCAAATTTTTCGAATGAAGCATCAAAAAGTAGTGTTTTGAAAAGAATAATTGAAAAACAAAATTTAAAAAATAAAAGTCAATTGATAAACTTATTGAACCAGCTTATTGAAATTGAAAATCGTGGAGGCGAGCCAAAAGAAAAAGATAAAATTCAAGAAAAATTTGATGAAGAATTACAAAAGGCGATTAATGAAGTAAAATCTCAATTGAAAAATAATATTTCAGAGGATCAATTAAATAGAATAAAAGCGCTGATGGACGAGTATAATAAAAATGTGGCTGCAGGGTTTTTTTTACAAGCACAACAAATTAAAGCTAAAATCAATGATGAAATGAATTATCTCAAAAGAGAAAATTTTGCACAACTTGCTTTTTTAGGTATAATGCAAGGAGATAATCGATATCGAATGATAGCGATACCTCAGCTTGCTCAATACTGCTTAATTAAAACATATGATTCACTGGAAAATGATTTATTTAAAAAAGATAAAGTAGTTATTTCTGAGGTTGATCGAGTTTTAGAGAACCCATTGAATTCTTTATTCTCTGAGATATTAGGTCGTCCTGAATTTTACGAGAATTTCGAACTAGAGGGTTTGGTAAATAAGCAACCTAAAGAGGTGGCAGATAAATTAATGTCGTTGCTACAAGATGAAAATAATGCAAGAGATGATAATAATATTCTGAAAATGGTAAGAACCAAAAAAAATAGAGTTGTCAGTTATTTTAGTTTTGCAATTGAACAAATAAAAAAACGCATAGACATTGAAACTTCAAAGAGTCCTATTAGAAGAACACTTGAGGAAGTCATTTCAGATCCAAATACCTCCGACGAAAATAAAAAATCAGCGATAAGAAAATTATTGATAGAATATAGAAGTCTGATTAATGTGAAATATGAACTAAGACGTATGAACATTCTCATGCAAGCACTTGCCAAAAACCCTTCATTTAAAGAAGATCCTATTTATAAACAGATAGTAGACAATCTTCCTAAACTCGCTGAATTAGGCAATGCCCTTGATAAAGTTGAGAAAGATCTTGTTGAAATTGGAAATGTAGAAGATCGAGTAAAGGCGCTTAATCAAGCATTACATGAAGAACCGACTACTCTGCCTAGAGAATTGCAAACTGCAAACGTGACTCAAGCACACGCTCAACCTCCAAAAATTGCACGACTTTCCGATGCTGATCGAAAACGTTTGATTGAAGTTGCATGGGCGCCTCAAATGACTCAGCCTCAAACGACTCAGAAGGGTACTGATCTAAAAAATGAGGTAAAAGCACAGGAAGATGTAAAGCAAATTGCTGAAGCAGATAATGTAAGTTCAGCGGCATCAAAACTTCAAAGAAAAGCACGCGCACGACTTCTGAAGCAACTCAGTACAGAAAAAACAGAGCCTCCACTTGAGCCGACCCCACAACCCACAACCGTTCCATCGAGTCAAGAAACGCCTTCTCGAAAAGGTGTATTTAAGCAATTTGAAGGGTATGAAAAAAAAGCGAACACTCAGTTCAATCGAGTGAAAGCATACAAAGAGCAAAAGAAAGATCCTAGAATGAGCGAAGATTCGCCACCTACACCTGACTCGAAAAAACCACCTCGTGCGAAATCGTAAATGGTAATAATTTAAAAGATGGACGTTTCCCCGACAGTGCATTTACGATTATTTTTTCTTTAGGATTTGATTGACCTGTTCTGGATTAGCCTTCCCCTGACTTTGTTTCATCACCTGACCCACAAAAAATCCAAGGAGTTTGTCTTTCCCGCTTTTATATTCTGCCCATTGTTGTGGATTTTCTGCAATCACTTTATCGACAATCGATTCAATTGCAGAGGAATCGGTCACTTGTTTTAAGCCTTGTTTTTCAATAACGCTGTCTGCATCCGCCTGGCTATTCCATAGCGCATCAAAGATGGTTTTACCAATTTTTCCTGAAATGGTTTTGTCTTGAATTCGTTTTAAGAGTCCACCTAATCGTTCCGGGGAGATCGGGCTTTCAACGATGTTGAGGTTATTTTTGTTTAAAGCACCCAACAAATCACCCATGACCCAATTTGCACAGAGTTTCGCATCCGATAGATGAGTTGTGCTGTCCTCGGCCGCTTTAAGTGTCTCTTCAAAATACTGTGCAAGTTCTTTCGTTCCTGTGAGCACGTTGGCATCGTATCGACTTAAACCAAAATCACGTTCAAATCGTTCAGCTTTGGCCTGAGGCAATTCAGGGAGTGTTTTACGGATGGATTCAATCATCGCCTGGTTCACGGCGACTGGCAATAAGTCGGGATCTGGGAAATAACGATAATCATTGGCTTCTTCTTTCGTTCGCATGGCACGCGTTTCGTCTTTATTGGGATCAAAGAGTCGCGTTTCTTGAACGATGGAACCCCCATTTTCGAGGATGCTGATTTGACGTTCAATTTCGAAATTAATGGCGCGTTCAACAAAACGAAATGAGTTAACATTTTTAAT
>Ga0206862_1138_pt1 | contig 19190 bp, 19 predicted proteins | sample Alteio_BWOrgCont_43_FD_152625 | JGI IMG/M metagenome (GOLD analysis project Ga0206862, IMG submission 152625) | Enriched cells from forest soil in Barre Woods Harvard Forest LTER site, Petersham, Massachusetts, United States -... | ecosystem: Environmental > Terrestrial > Soil > Temperate forest >... | reverse complement strand
GTTTTTCAATTTAGGGCTTTTTAGGCAGTGATTCGCCTGATCCATAATGGTCAGGTATCCTGCATTCAAGATTTCAAATAATTTACAATAGCTTATTGCATCGGCTATGATGAGTTCGTAAAAGGTTTCGAGTTCTTGCGTAAAAAAAACCTCAATAGGGTCACGCGGGGCATCTCTTTGGCTATTTATAATTGGCTCATCTCTTTTTCTCTTTACTCTCTTTACTAGAGAATCTGTTCCTTCAGGTTTTGTTTTAGCTGATTGGATCGGTGGGGAGACAAAGCCACCCTTCTCTATGTCTGCTTTGAATTTCTCGATCTCGTTTGCTAAAAGACCTGCCTTCTTTAATTTTGCTTTGAATTTATCGATGAGGTGAGAAACACAATTACCTATAGAGAGAACCGGACGCGCTCCATGAATGCTCATCTGGTCCCATTCAGGATATAAAATCGACAGGCGTGTGGCATTAGGAAGTAGCAACTCGTGCTGTTTTGCTATGAGCTCTTTTACCCATTTTTCCAATACAGCTGCTGCAGGCGTCTTTTGCTTTTGCGCTCCTAATGCCTTACTCGATGCGCGGGTTATACCCTCAACACGTATGCAAGGTTTAATGATGGGAACAATGTAATCTGGAGCTTTTTCTAAAGGAGCCTGTTTGCTAGACGGGTCATGTGAATTCGGAAGGATGGCGAACATTACTACCTGCGGCTTTTAAAATTCGGTTGTAAAGGGCGTGATTTGCGACTGTCAAAGTATCGCACAGGATAATAATTTCCTCAAGATGGTCTTCATCAGCTTTTCTCAGTGCTGCATAGAAACTCTCCGCTGAAAGATTTTTTTGTTCTCTCTTGAGAATCACTCTTTTCCGAATGGGTCTAGTTTCTATGTAACTCTGCATTTCGTTTGCATCATAGAAGAGCTGAATCGAAGCCCTAGGAGCATAGTGCCGATATTTCATGCCGGGGCAAAGAGGTTGATCCTCATCACTGCAGAGCACAGGGCTTTGAATGATCAACTCGATCATTTTGGCAGTGATAGATCCCGGACGGAGGATTCTGGCAGTCTTACCGAAGTAAAGGTCTAACACCGTGGATTCCAATCCTTCGCTGCAAGGACCGCCATCGATAGCAGCGGCAATCGCTTTTTCAAAATCGTGGCATACATGTTCTATCCTGGTAGAGCTTGGCTTACCCGAGAGATTTGCTGAAGGGGCAACAATAGGCTCCCCTACTGCCTCTATCAATGCTAAAGCCACCTCATGCGCAGGCATTCTCACCGCAATCGAGGGCAATCCAGCTCGTGCTATGAGGGGAACGTCATCGCAGGCTTCTAGAAGAATTGAAAGAGGACCTGGCCAAAATGCTTCAGCTAGCTGATAAACTTCTTTGGGTATATTCCTCGCAATCCTTTCTAGCTGATCAAGAGAGCTGATATGCGCAATGAGGGGGTTATCGGCAGGACGGCGTTTGGCTGAAAAGATTTTTTGTATTGCTGTCTCATGAAAAATTGGCGAACCAAGTCCATAGACTGTTTCTGTTGGAAAGGCGACGAGTTCTCCTTGGCGAAGCAATTCTGCTGCGCGATCGATTTGTTGAATAGATAGAATCTGCATGCGTAAGCCCTTTTAACCTGAACTTTGGGTTTTTTCTATAGAGAAACCTACATCTATAGATCTTTCTTTAAATGTTCATCTTGATGATTAATTCCCTAAACATTATAAATGCGTCATTGTTAAAAATCCATTTTTATGAAAATTGCCGGTTGGACTACACTTATCTATGCAGTTATAGTTTTTATTGGGGGGCTGATTGGTCATGCCCTATCAGGGAGCATGGCTTCCGCCATTGCTGGCATTGGCTCAAGTATTATTTTACTAGCTAGTGGAATTGGGGTCTTATTAGGCAAACGAGCTGCCATCATCACCGCCCTTGCCACAACACTCATCCTCGACGCCTTTTTCTGCTACCGGTTCATGTTGTCCTTTTCTTTTATGCCTGCTGGAATGATGGCTTCTTTAAGTTTGGTCACTTTGATGATTCAAGTTGCAGCATTGCGCACTTCTGCCGGAAGTCACCATGCTTCTTAGCTGGGGTGTGATAGACGCGAGGAACGAGCGTTTGTCATACCGCAGTTGCCTAGCAACTTCGTTGTACATATCTACAAATAACATAAAGAAAGCCCCGGATGGGTTTCCGAGGCTCGCCCCATACCAATCTAAGCGACTACCTTGCATAATCTCGGAAATAACAGGATGGGCAGGATCGGCGAAATGCCGGCATGATGAGCAGGATAATAAACTCAAAAACTTACAGTTTGCAAGATGTGAGGAGAGAGGTCTTGTTTTAACCATTCGGCGATGGTCTTGACTTCTTTGAAAGAAAGGGCTGTGCAACCATCTGTTCCACTATCCAAAGATCGATAAACATGAAGGAAAATGCAGGAGCCTTTTCCAGCGATAGGGTGCGGCGTATTATAGCCTATAACGACCCCGAGCTCATAAAGAAAGCCAACCTCTTGCATCTTTTCTGAACTTCGCCAGTCAGACACTTCGACAAGACGCCGGTCTATGATTTGGTTGTAATAGCATGAAAGAGGGTCGTCGATTGCCTCAAGATGCTCATGAATGCTAACAAAAGGCATGTATTCAACGCGATGCTCTTCCCTGCCAAAAACCATGAGCAAAGGATACAGGCCCGATGGCGTTTTGCCATCCCCTTCTTTTTTATTGCTTGTAATCCCTTTTTTTCCAATCACTGCTTCGAAAGGACCAAAGACTTTACGCCATTGCTTATCTCGTTTTTCAAAAGCGATAATTTGTGCACGATGACCATTTTGCTTGCGCACAAGCGTAGTGAGGAGTTGTTCACATTCCTCCGGGAGATGGCTAAAATCTATACGCATCAGGTTATTTTGCTTGAATGCGTTTTTCTACGATATTCCAATTGATATTATCCATGAACGCTTGAACGTAGGCCGTACGATTCAGCCCGTATTGGGTCAAATAGGCATGTTCCCAAACGTCGAGAACGAGAATGGGCCTTAATGTGACTAAATGCCCTACATCATGTTCGTTGATCCACGCATTGACAAGGCGGCCTGTTGAGCGCTCTTGGTAGAGAATGACCCAACCGATCCCTCGCGTAAGAGCTGTTGTTGAAAAATCACTTTTCCATTTTTCAAAAGATCCAAACTGTTTTAGAAGTGCGTCGTTTAAAGAAGATTGTGGGCTTGGCATGCCTCCAATTCCGCCAAGATTCTCAAAATAGAGTTCATGCAAGCGCATCCCATCGAATTCCCAACCCAAACGTCTCTTAAGGGAGCCATATTCGTAGCTATCTAACGGATTTTTGCTTTGGAAATCCTGAAGCGCGTTGAGAAGAAGATTCGTGTTCTTAACATATCCTTCATATAGTTGAAAATGCATCTTGAGTAAGTCATCGCTAAAACCCTTCATTCCGATGAGATTGGAATAATCTTTGGGTGCATAATCCACAGCAGCAAGAGAGGCAGTAAGACATAGAACCAAAACAAGCGTCTGTTTTAACAGCATGGCTTTTAGATATTTAGAGAGATTTCCGACCATAAAATTACTCATTTCGTAAGGGGATTTTGCAAACCGTGAATAAACTTTGAAGGAGGTTTGCTAAGGAGTTAAAAGAAGGTTTACTCAGGAGAGGATCATCATCGTAGATTTGATATCTTCCAAGGCGTTCGACGACTGTATGATCGATAACCTTCCCTTCATCTAGCATCACAGTAAGAGTAAAACAGCGAATAGGTTCCGCAAAGCGCACAGAAAATTCTTCTTCAAGAATTACAGCAAAAGCATCTTTGCGAAAAAAATACGTTCCACATGGACTGCCCAGCAACTTTTTTTCAGCCAGCTGACGATCCATAGAGGGGTGGAACATGCTTAAAAAGAGCTCGTTATCAGGTGATATGAATTCGATCTGTTTAAGAGAGCTGATGGCCTGCTCCAAACCGTTCTCGGGAATTTTCTTTGCGAAGATCTGATTGATCGTATGGATAGTCTCTGAAAGGGTTTTTTTGGCTTCGTTAGAAAAATCCCCGCTATGGAAAATATTTCTGCCTTCCCAGCCCGCTTCGTAGATTTCAAAAAATCCACTTTCGTTAGCATGAGCCGGCACCCACTGAATTTGAATGGCCCTCCACCGAGGATCCTGCGCATTTTTTTCTGGAGATGGGAGGAAACTACCCGTTGATACTTCAACAAATGCTGAGACATTGCTAGGTTCTTTAGCATGACGGTCATCCACGCGACTGATTAGGTTCTTCAGAAACTCCAAATTACTTCGAAGCACTTCATTACCAACATTGACACGCACAGGTACACCCCTTAAATTTGCTCCTACTTATTCCGTATTATTAAAGAAGAAACGTTTTTATCAAGCTATATATATACCGGGTACAGGGCACATACAATTGAATCAATTTTTTTAAAACCTTTGAAAAGCGTCAACCATGTGTCCCCGACATGTACACGGGGGCATCAAAAAAAGGTTTCAAAAAATTGATTCAATTGTATGTGCCTATTTACTCGAGGATTGCCCGAGCTTTAGCAAAGCTTGCGTGGAGAGCATCCACGAGTGCATCATGCACTTGACGACTTTCGAGGACTTTCAAGCCTTCCATCGTCGTCCCACCTGGTGAGGCAACCTTCGCTTGTAGGACGGCAGGACGTTCTTTTCCCTCTTTAAGAAGGGCTATGGCTCCTTCAAATACTTGTAAGACCAGGGCAAATACTTGATCAGGTGGAAATCCCAAAGCGACCCCTCCATCCATCATCGCCTCAATAAGATAGAAAACAAAAGCAGGCGATGATCCGGTAAGAGCAGTAAGAGCATCTATTTTATCTTCGTGAAGGAAAACGAGAAGTCCCATCCCTTGAAAAAGATTTTCGATCTTTTTGCGATATTCCGGTGTCATCACCGGGGTTTCGACGATTCCAATGACACCCTTTTCATAGAGAACAGCTAAATTAGGCATAATTCTAAGGAGTTGTTGCTTGGGAAAAAGCTGGTTCAAGACCTCGATTTTCATTCCAGCCAGCATACTAACGATCAGTGTCGATGGTGTGGTGAGAGGGGCAAGCATAAGGGCGAGGTCTTCGACATCTTTTGGTTTGATAGCAAGAAGGATGACATCAGTCGCTACGAGTCCTGCTCCAATTTCTTTGACGAAATTCACTCCCAGCTCTTTTGCCAAATGAGCAGCCTTTTGCCTGTCGCGATCGAACAAAACAACCTCATGGACAAGGCATAGCCTCTTTGCCATAGCACTTCCCATAGCGCCACAACCGATTAGGGCAACTCTCATGGGAGTACCTCCTCATAAAAAACATTAAAGAGTTCCTTACCAGAAAGAAGCCTGATATGTCCACCATTGGGAATTGAGAATTCCAGGTCTGGTTTCTTAAGAAGATAGATGACTAACGTGCGTATGATCCCCCCGTGGCAGACGATAAGGACTTTTTCCCCTCGATGTTTCTGTTCAATCTCTTTTAAGCGTGGTAAGGCTCGGTCGATCACTTCCTGGGCTGTTTCGTAACCTTCGGCTATTTGGTGACGCAAATACTCCTCTAGGGGAAGACTTTTTCCCTTTGCAATCTCTTTCATAAATTTTTGCTCATACACCGTGTGGTCCATTCCTTCACATGTGCCATAGCTGCGTTCATGTAGCCCTTCGATCGGCGTAACCACGCATCCCCTTGTTAAAGCAATGATCTCAGCTGTTTGCCTAGCTCGTACCATTGTCGATGAGTAGATCGTAGAAAAAGGGATATCGGCGAATTCCTCGGCCACTTTCTGAGCTTGCCGTCTCCCCTCTTCATCGAGTTCTCTTTCTATTTTACCTTGGAGAAGCCCCAAAGCATTCCAGTCGGTTCTTCCATGCCGTACCAGGTATAATTCAGTCGTTTTAGTAGACATGCGGGATATGAATTTCTCCTACGTAATTGTTGTGCATAATCGCTTTAATTTCTTCCAGTCTTTTGGCTCGATGGAGAGCCCACATCAACTTGGTCGTTGTCGCTTCCCTGCTCATGTCATAGGCTTCAATCGCTCCATAATTTAGCGCACGTTGCCCTGTTGAGTACACGGACATATTCGTAATTCCTTCGATGCATTGAGAACGAATCACAACAGGGATGGTCATCTCCTGCGCTCTTTTCAGAACCGGCAAGTAAACAGAGGGGATATTTCCTGTCCCATATCCGCTGAGGACAATACCCTTTATTCCCTCTTCAAGCAACTTGAACAAAATGTCTACAGGCATTCCTGGAATGAGCGATAAACTCACAATATGGCTCTCGAACCCTTGAAAAAGGCTGGGCGTTCCAGGGCTTTTATGGGTTTCACAGAAGAACTCCAGCCGCGTTCCTACCTGACCAATTTTTGGATGATTGATACTTGCAAATGCATTGAGTTTAGTATGGGATACTTTACTGGAATGTACACCTCGAACGATCTTATCTCCAAAGAGGACCATCACCCCGGCTGCGTCATACGTAGCAAGTCTTACGGCATTGACGAGGTTGTGCCTGGCATCGCTTTCTAAAAGATGACCAGGAATCTGCGCTCCGGTAAGGACCACTGGCTTGCCAATATTTTGCAGGGCAAAGCTGATAGCGCTTGCCGTGTAAGCCATCGTATCCGTCCCATGGATGAGAACAAAGCCGACGTAATGGTCATAGTCATTGAAGATCATGCCAGCAATTTGATCCCATACAGCTGGAGTCATGTCGCTAGAATCGATATTGACGATGTAACGGATATCGATCTCAGCGATTTCCTTGAGTCGTGGTTCAAAGTTAAGAACGGAAGAAAGGATGTTTTCCGACGAAGGCGGTCTCAGGGAGCCTTTTTCATCGCGAACCATGACCATGGTGCCGCCACAGAAGAGAATAAGAATTTTTTGTCTCATAAAAACTGGTTATAGTTATTTGTTTACCATCGCATGAGCAGCAATCCAAGCTGTGGTCCAAGCGCTTTGGAAATTATACCCGCCGGTGATCCCATCGATATCGAGCACTTCCCCTGCAAAATGAAGACCCGGATGCTTTTTGCTTTCCAACCGTCGGAAGTCGATTTCATCGAGCGCTACGCCGCCGCACGTAACAAATTCCTCTTTATTCGTGCTCTTTCCTTTTATGGCAAAGGTTGTTTTTAAAAGTTGCACTACAAGCTGCTCCACTTCCTGTTTAGTCATATGCGCAAAAATGCGCTCCTTTTCAATCCCAGCTTTTTCAACAAGCTTCTTCCATAACTGTCTTGGTAGTCCGCCTAGTGGTTCTGCTGAAATCTGTTGTTTCGGTACAGTACGGCGTTTGTCATTCAGCAACGCTTTCAAACTGTCTGCATGATGCTCCGGTAACCACTGGACATAGAGCTCGGTTTGATAAGAAACGGTAGCCAATTCTCTGGCTGCCCACGCCGAAAGTTTTAATATCGCTGGGCCACTAAGTCCCCAATGCGTAATCAGCATAGGTCCCCTTTGTCTCAATCCCAATACCTCTACTCTAGCATCATTTACACTTATACCAGCCAAACCTATTAAAAGATCATCGTCAATGATGAAAGTAAACAAAGATGGAAGAGGTGCTTTTATTGAATGATCGAGCTCTTGAATCCAAGAATACGCTTTTTGCGTACTACCAGTAGCTATAAGAATCTTATCGGCTTCAATCGTTTGGGATGAACCTAAGAGAATTTGCCATGAGAGCTCTTTCCTAATCCTTACGACGTCGGCATTGAGGAAGATGGCGACACCCAACCTTTGAGCCTCATCTGTAAAACAGTCGATGATCGTCTGCGAAGAATTTGTTATAGGAAACATCCTCCCATCTGCCTCGACCTTGAGACCTACCCCCCTTTCTTCAAACCATTGCACCATGTCTCTTGGTTGAAATCGGTGGAAAGCCCCTAATAGTTCTTTTGCGCCGCGCGGGTATCCCTTAGACAATTTAGAAGAATCAAAACAATGATGAGTGACATTGCAACGCCCACCCCCAGAAACTCTAACTTTAGCAAGCGGCTGTCTTGTTTTTTCTAATAGAACTACTTCAGCATCCTTTAATAGGGATTTCGTAATGATTGCCCCAAAGAAGCCAGCCGCCCCTCCGCCTATAATAACAATTTTCATTCCTCCTCCGTGGGAAACCCGACCTTTAAGTTAAGGACCGGGTATTTTCAAACCAAATATTGGGCCGATCTGTTCAGAATAAAAAGAATAGGAAACCTACGATATTAAAGGAATTAACTCGACTTTGCAACTTTTTAGGGTGGATCTTTAGAGCTAGTTCTTAAGGATAGCGACGCTGAGACAAAAAAAATCGAGCAAGCTCTGACTTGCTCGACGAGGGTGCTGATTGTGTCTTTAAGAGTCTGATTCTTAAAGACATTCAGAGCTTACTTAGCTGCCGCTTTTCTTGAACGACGACGAGCTGTTTTACGGGCTGTTTTACGCGCACCTTTACGAGCGCCTTTTCGAGCCGTTTTTCTAGCTGATTTTCTTTTCGCTGCCATAATTAACTCCTTGTTGGCTGTGGTAGGTTGCAAACTACTTATGTTTACCTCCTACAATCCCCATTATAACATTTTTAGAATTATGGTTAAATTTTTTTTCTTGAAATTAAACTTGTTAAAACACGAGAAACTCTAAAAACCCTTTTAGACTACTACTAGAAGGCATCTAACATGCTTAAAAAAAATTAAGACGATCCCAAAAAAAATCGAAAAATTACGCAGTTTTTTTGTAAAAAAACATTTGATTTCTTTTTTTTGATGGTTATTTTAGGAATTACCCACTTCTAAAGACCAGTGCAACTAAGAGGCTACAATTATGTTGAAAGAACCCGTGACAAAGATAAGAGAACTGCACTTCAAAACAATCAAAACTAATCCCCTCGCAAAGAAATTACGTGCCAAACAAGAGGAATCTTTTCTAAAGATCTATAAACGTTCCGAACGACAAAGCCCAATCCCAGGCGCGCAGGGTAAGGAGGAAGATTGATTGAATCACGATTTCTTCAGGTTGTTCCGGTATAGATTAACGCGGAACCGCGACGATTTCAATCCCCTCGATCTTGTCGCCCATACTGATTTTCTCAACAACATCCATTCCTTCGATGGTTTGGCCAAAAAACGGTGTATTGTCCATCGAGAAACGGAAGATCTTTAAGAGCGATATAAAATTGAGAGCCACTAGATCGGCGCTGAGGGTTCGTCTGGTCACCCAGCCTAGCCCATGCCAATGCCCCTTTTCCATGCTTAAGGTGAATTTCAGCAGGCAATGTAAAGCCTGGTCCCCCGGTACCATTTCCTTGCGGATCACCACCTTGGATAACGAAATCAGCAACAACGCGGTGAAAGGTAAGGCCTTTATAAAACCCTCCCTTGGCAAGGTTGATGAAATTAGTCACAGAAATTGGCGCCTGTTCGGGATGAAGCTCGCAAACAATCAGTCCCTTCGAGGTTTTAACACGTGCCAAATATTTTGTATTGGCTTCGAAAGCCATGGCTTGTTTAGGCTCGGAAAAAGCCATCTTTTCTCCTCCACACTGCCCTGTTACGGTAAAAGCCAAAGAAATGAGCGCGATAGCTAACCAAATCGATCGACGTTTCATAAGACCATTCACCAATAGTTAAAAAAAGGTGATGATACTATTAGATGGAAAAAAAGGCAACTATGAACCTTTTCCTCTTTTTTGCTTTCCTCTCGGTCTCTCTTCCCGATGATCTCGTCGCTACCACAGAGATCTCTTTTCACTACAGCTCTCTTAAAAAACCCAGCTTGCTTTTACTCTACACACCAAGCTGTCCTTACTGTCATAGAGTGTTGGATTATTTGGCTAGTATTCAGAAATCCGTTCCCTTATGCAATGTCCGCGCAAATAGGGAATGTATGGCAAAATTGATGAGGGAGGGAAAGAAGGCACTGGTCCCATGTCTTTTTATTGGGGACATTCCTCTTTATGATTCGAGTGCGATCATCGAGTGGCTGCAATCGCACCAAGACCTATTGGATCCCTTGGCTCCCCTTTCCAAGGGCACTCTTGGATCTTTAGACTGAACTCATCGAATAGGAAAACCAGGATAGGCATGATCGGCGAAACGCCGGCAAGATAAGCAGGATGAAGAAAGAGATATTAGAGTTCTTTCGAAATCAAATTTTTAAAGCCTGTTGTACGGGCTCCCATTACACAAGTCGAGGACGTCGCGTCAGCGCATGTCCCCGACTTGTGTAATGGAGGCCCCCTTATCCAACCTGAACATTCAATTTCGAAAGAGATCTATTTTTTTCATCCCGCTTATCTTGCTGGCGTTTCGCCGATCATGTCTATCCTGGTTTTCTCTGTAGCAAAATCCCTTTGTAACGTCTTCCAAGGGACATGATCGCAAGAAAATTCAACTGGCAGAAACAGATACCGACTCCAGTTCGAAATCTACTCTTAATGTTGATGCTTTTGTTGATATTTTTCTTGACCTGGTTGTTTTGGCTTTGGCTGATTGGGAATGTTTTTATTTTGTTGCCAATCTTGGCTCCGTTGGGGATTAGGTTGATTCATTGGCTGCTGTGGTTGTTTCGACTGTTTCATATTTCTTCTCCTCAAATTCTTTGGTTCTAAAATAGAGGCTTAATTACAACATCCTCTCTTATCTATAATGATAATTATTATTATAAATAATTTAAATCATTAAAATAACTGGTTGGTATTTAAGAGGTTCGGCTATGATTGGACTTTATTCTAGAGTTTGGACTCATTTCCGCGCCAGGGGGGGCACAGAAATCAGTCTAAATCAAACAGATTTTTTTGAACGGCGTGGGTTCCCCTGATACAAGGATGAATTTTTGCATTTTTCACCAAGAAAACTATACATTAAAAAAGCCCATACCGTTTAATTATAGGTTTTTACAGGAGGCTTCATGATGGCTGAATCGTCTACAAACCAACCAAGACGAGTATTGAATGTCTTCGTTCTAGCGCTTCTCAATGTGTCTATCATGGCGAGCTTGCGCAATCTGCCTCTTGTTGCTGAATATGGGCTTAGCGCAATCGTCTATTATGCCATAGTGGCAATAGGGTTTCTTATTCCTAGTGCACTTATTTCAGCTGAACTTGCAACTGGTTGGCCTAAAACGGGTGGTGTTTACATTTGGGTCAAAGAGGGTATCGGTGATCGTTGGGGTTTTATGGCCATTTGGATGCAATGGGTTCACAATGTCTCGTGGTATCCTGTCATCCTCTCTTTCATCGCTACCTCCTTAGCTTTTGTCGTTAATCCCGCATTAGCAGAGAACAAAGCATACGTTCTCAGCGTCATTTTGGTTGGTTTCTGGGGAATGACATTGCTCAATTACCTAGGGATTAAGACAAGTAGCCTTTTCAGCGCCGTTGGTGTAATCCTTGGCACTATAGCTCCAGGACTTCTGATCATCGTTTTAGGGCTTATGTGGTGGCTTGGCGGAAATCCATTACAAACACCAGTGACAACCAAAGCGATTCTTCCAAACATCACTGAACTAGGCAATATGGTGTTCTTGACAGGATTGTTTCTGGCCTTTGCCGGTCTTGAAGTTTCCGCAGCCCACGCTCGGGAGGTACAAAATCCTCAGAAGAACTATCCAAGATCGATCATTCTCGCTGCCATCATTACTTTCTTTATATTCATGCTCGGCGCTCTTGCTATTGCGTTCGTCATCCCTAAGGAACAGATTAGCCTCGCATCAGGATTAATGGAGGCTTTCAAAGCTTTCTTTGCACATTGGAATCTCGAGTGGTTCCTCCCTATCATGGGTATTCTTCTCATCATCGGCGCTGCTGCTGAAGTAAATGCCTGGATCGCAGGCCCGGTAAAAGGTCTTTACGCTACTTCCCTGCATGGCAATCTTCCTCCTATTTTTCATAAGACAAATGTGCATGGAACGCCTACGAACTTACTTCTATTTCAAGCGATCATCGTGACGATCGCATCTTTTGTGATTCTTTTTATGCCATCGATCAGCAGCGCCTACTGGATTTTAAGTGCGTTAAGCGCGCAAACATATCTCGTCATGTATATTTTGATGTTCATTGCTGCAATTCGCCTTCGCTACGTAAAGCCGCATGTGCCTCGCAGTTATCGCATTCCTTTCAAACATAGTGGGATATGGCTAGCAGGCAGCATAGGCACTTGTACTTCGATTTTTGCTCTCTTCATTGCTTTTGTCCCCCCTACGCAAATCCATATAGGTAGTGTGCTCTTCTTTGATTCTTTCCTTAGCATTGGATTCATTGTAATGTGCGCTCTTCCACTGATCATTTATCAGTGTCGAAAACCGCACTGGCTCAAAACGATTGATTAGCGCCCCGGAGAAGGGATGAAAACAGTTCCCCTTGCTGAAAAGCTGCGCCCACGCTCTTTAGAAGAGATCGCTGGGCATCAATCCCTCCTTCAAGAAGGAAGCTGGCTTAAAACGGTCATAACAAGTAAGAAACCTCGTTCTCTTTTGTTATGTGGTCCACCAGGATGTGGTAAAACGAGCTTGGCTCGCATCTATGCATCTTCTTTTGAAACTAGTTATTTTTCCTTTAGCGCTGTCTCTGGCAAGCTTGCTGAACTCAAAAAGGTGTTGGAGGATCACCATGATCAACCTCTTCTTCATAGCCAGTCGATCCTTTTCATCGATGAAATTCATCGCCTCAATAAGGCTCAGCAAGAGTTCTTTTTGCCACTCATGGAAAATGGCTCGCTAATCCTCATTGGCGCTACGACAGAAAATCCTTCCTTTTCTCTTCAACCAGCACTTCTTTCACGTTTTACTGTTCTAACTCTTCATTTTCTCGATGAATGTTCTTTAAGGTTAATTCTTAGTCGCTTTGAAGAAGAACATGAGCCTCTGCCACTGACAGAAAAAGCAAAACACTATTTGCTCAAACTGGCAGGCGGTGACGCTAGACACTTATTTAACCTTGTAGAACATCTACTCTGCCTTCCTAAAGATCCACTTCATGATTTGGATGAAATCGCTTCGATCCTGCAAAAACGCACCCCGCTTTATGATAGTGGTGAAGAATGGCATTACAATCTCATCTCCGTTCTACATAAAGCTGTGCGCGGCAGCGATGTAGACGCAGCCCTTTATTGGCTAGCTCGAATGCTTAAGGGAGGCGAAGACCCTCTCTTTATCGGGAGACGACTGATCAGAATGGCTAGTGAGGATATTGGACTTGCCGACCCGGAGGCATTGGCCATTGCTACGCATGCATGTGAAGCTTACGAACGTTTAGGTTCCCCAGAAGGAGAGCTCTCTTTAGCCCAAGCCGTCGCCTATCTTGCTTTGGCTCCTAAAAGCAATGCCCTCTATCGTGCCTTTAACGAAGCTCTATCTCTTGCTGACGCTACAGGCCATCTTCCTCCTGCAAAAAATTTTTTAAATGCCCCCACCTCGTTTATGAAAAGTCAGAACTATGGTCAAAACTACCTTTACGACCATGACTATCCCCATGCATTCGCCGCTCAAAATTTTTTCCCCGATGAAATTCCAAGAAAATCCTTATACGTCCCAGTAGAGCGTGGATTTGAAAGGGAACTTTGTAAAAGGATAAATTTTTTTGAAACTATACGCGATCGCAATTCTATGTGAGCATTGCTATTAAATGATGTTTTTGTTTATAATTATCAATAGCTTTTGACAAAAACATTAAAAGGTGGAAAACAATGGCAATAAATTTAAACTTAAATCGCACAAATACAGCGGTTGATCGGGTATTGACAAATCATAAAACTAATGGTGTAAGCACTATCGTTAGTTTTTTAGAGCCAAGAGAAATTGCATTATCTCAGAAGGTAAATAAAACATTCCATTCTTCAGTGAACGGAAATAAAAATTTAAAAAATTCAGTAATCACGGCAAAAAGAAATTTTGTACAGGGTTGCGTAAAGGATTATCTTGAAAATCGGGCGAAACATGATTTTTTCCCAGCTCCATTGGATGTTTTCGGCAAGCCGGGAATTAACTATAGCGATCTTGATAAATTAGCAACGCAACTAGAAAAACACGGCGGAAACAAAAAAGGGAGCGGCATAGTAGGATTCTCCAATTTCAATTTTAGTCTAATTCCTCGTTACACCAAGTTCGTTAACCAAATTAAACCAAGTGAGATTCTCAAGACGATACCCTCTAAATACATTAGTGGCATTTATGAACATATGTGGAAAATTAAAGGCTGTCCAAAAGGACTTCGTTCTGGCGAATACGCCTTTCATGATCAGCATGGGAAGAAGTCGACTTCAGCGGAAAAAGCAAGAGCGATACGTCTTTTCCTGGAAGATGAGGCAGTAAAGAAAAGACCCGCTCGAGTTAGCGGTGGTAGCTTGGGCTTTATAGGCTCTCTTAAACAATTTGCAAAAGGTTTTTTCTAACTTAAGGTGAGTCTCTTTACCAAGAAGTTTACTGTAATTCATAAAGTTACAACTTCTTTTAGTGCGTGAAAACCGCACTAATTGGTAGAAGTCAGGAAAACCGGGGGATCAAACGCAAAGCCGCGGGGTCGCGGAGCTCTGTACGCGACAAAATTTGTAAGCATTCATGAGGTTATGAAGAAAGTTTTTTTTCTATAAGAAATAACAGGATAAGCATGATCGGCGTTTCGCCGATCATGCTTATCCTGTTATCTTTATAACAAAATCCCTTAGCAACGTCTTGAACGTATGAAATTTTTGTCGTATACAGAGGTCGCGGAGACGAAAAGATTTTATAAATCGTTGACAACTCTTTCTATTTTCAATTTTCTCCGCGTCTCCGCGTTGATCTCCCGACTTCTGCAGGTTTGAACCATACCAATTTTTTTGAAACTATACGTGATCGCAATTCTTGACATTTATTTAATTAACCACCAAAATAACCGAAATTAAATTGAGGTGGCTATGTTATCAACCGGCTTTGTTTTTGATCAGTCTTTAAATAATCAAATTCTCCTCGAAAGCGAAAAAAATGAACTCTCCGGAGATAATTACCTAAGCCGCCTTGTCGAATGGATCCGAGCCGATCGTCCTGCCCATCAGAAATTCCTCGTCTATACTGCAGTTGCAGCTACATCCCTGGCATTAATTGCTTCTGTTATTGGCATTCCCATTCTATTGCAACTAGCGGAAGAAGCACGAAAAGCCCATGTTCAAGATCAAGTCCGTTACGGAGATGACAAAGTCTATGATGCTATTGGCGGCTCCCAGAAATACAAGCAACTAGCCAATCTCCCCTCCAAAATCCCACTGAATGAGAAAAGCGTTCTTCACCTTTCACAAATGAAGCATCCTTTAATGCGCGGCACCTTCACTTATGATCGCCCATGTATTGCTATGAGACTGATCGACCGCTATAATGGCAGAAAATTTGTTCAGATCTTGCACCGTAAATTTACTTATGGGTCCACTTGGGACTATATGCGCGGAGAGAATACGCCTTTTATAAGCCGCAATATCGATGATGAAGCGCTCAAAATACTCCGGGCTATCGTAAAAGGCAACCATCCACACTATAGCCTTGCCTAAGAGACTGTCCATAAACTATCAATCCATCAGATTCGGAAGCCCTTTTCGAGGAGGTTTCGTCCGGCTTTGAGGTGGCATACGCAGACGCCGTAGGCGCCTGAAAGCCGGACGAAAGATCACGAAAAGGGTTCGAAGAGGATGGATTCAGAGTTTGTGGACAGTCTCTAAGAGATCGCAAGAGACGAAATCCTCTAGAATCTCCAAAGAAACTGTAAATTGCCAGTCTGGGTGAGCCACCCTTGCCCGAATTCTCCTGAGTACGTTCCGGTGATAGAGAAATGGATTTTAGGAAGATAAAAATTCAAGGAGAGGCCAGGCGAGATGAGATCTCTATCGGGTAAAAACCCTTCTACTTCAAAACGATCGGAAGAGTGGACAAAGCGCACCTGCGTATATTTCCCTTTAAAGCGTTCTTCATGCACGTAACTCAGCTTGAGTTCTTCCGACCATGCAAAACTCTCTTGGTTTTGCCAGGAAGAAAAGCTCAACCCCACCTCTTCTCGTAAGAGACTCGAGTTTTTATTTCTGACCACCATGTTGATGCTATCCGCACCTCTTTCTCGGTAACCTGCTTCGCTAATAGAAATATAGTCGATAGCGCCGAAGGGACGAAACTGCATGCATTTTGTGTTAAAAGTGATCCCTGTTTCCGCATGAGCATCTAGTTCGCCAGCACTGTTTGCATGTTTTGCTGTTCTCTGAAGTTGTCCGAAAGGGTTTTCCAAGAAAATCGTTCTCTTAGCTTTAAAACTGCAAAAAGCTCCCATCACCGTGAGATCGAGGTAAAAGTCTTCATTGAACACCGTTCCATACAAGGAGCCAAAGCCACTATTGGCGACCGATTTTGCCTGAGAATTGTACCAATGAAGATTCGTATTGACGTAAGAAAGGGCGCCACCCAAAACGATGTTATGGAAAGGGTTATCGGAAACCTCTCTATCAAAACCCAGCGTTGTTCCATAGGTATCTGCATGAAATCCGCTGTCCGTTTGATTGCATATACCTTTTTGAGAACGGCTTTTTTGCTTGCTGAAGTTCCCGAAGGGGGTTAGCCACAATCCGTAGCTTGTCGTCTTGAGAAGATCGCGTTCGCAGTAAGTACCATGGATCTCATGCAACCGGTTTGAAAAAAGAGAGCGTACAGCAGTGGACGCTGTTTCTTGGATGATTGGGATCGCATTAAACAAGGCGGGATGCATTTGATCAAAATCGCATTGTAGCTGAGCCGCTGTTGCATCATCTAGAAAATTGGTCAAAAAGAAGACGTCTGGATTATTTGGATTCAAAGTATCAAAGGCTGCGGCGACAGCTCCAGCATTTCCTCCTTGAACAAACAACGAAAAAGGCAAACTCTCGACGAGAAGCTGGATAAGAGTTGAAGAATAGAGCAGCTTGAAAGTCCGAGTAGCAGATAAGGTTGCTATATTTACTCCAGCAAAAGGAGAAAGGAGAGAGCTTCCTGCAACAATGTCATAGACTGAGCCAGTGAGATAGGTGCCGCCAGAATCTGTAACATTCAACGTAGCTCCTGTCACATCAACAGTCCCTATGACGATGAGTTCATCGGCAGCGGCAGGAGAGACTTCGATAGCTAAAAAAGAGCCGCTGGCAAAAATCACGTTGCCTACTACAGTGAGCGTCCCGATAGAGGCGCCAGGAGAAATTGTTCCTGCTACATTTAGCGGAGTGGAAACAGTGATTGTTCCCGTGCCTCCTAATGTAGCTCCATTTGCTACCGTAAAAGCATTTGCTGCAGCAGAACCATTGACCTTCAACTGTCCCGATTGAACATCAATCACAGAGCTGCCACCCGTGAGATCTGTCGTCCCCGTAAGAGTGATCGCACTTCCTGCTATCGTTAGCGACCCCATCCCACTAATGGACTGTCCAATAGTTGCTCCCGTTGCCCCAGCGGTGAAGACAAGTGAAGCATCGTCGATGACATTACCTGGGGATAAACCGGTGGTTGAATCAATCTGTAACACTCCATTTACTATGGTCGTGTTACCGGTATACGTATTATTTCCACTCAGAATCAATGTTGCTGCACCATTTTTTGTAAAACTACCATGCATACCTCCATCAGCTATGTCACCGCTAAAAGTACTCAGAGCTCCTATGTTGACTGTAAGAAGTTTACCGCCTAATGCGATAGATCCCATCCCCATGAGATCATTCACGGTTGCTCCTGAGGTTGTGCCGCTGATATCCAAGGCAGCGCTACTAGTTGTTAGGTTGACCTCGCTACTAGAAGCAATCGCTCCACCGCCACTTAAAGCAAGCGTTCCTGCTTGGATCGTCGTTCCACCTGTATAGCTATTGCCAGCTGTCAACGTCAGCGTTCCCATTCCTGTTTTTGTCAATGGATTGCTGCCGCTAATGATCCCATGGAATGTTCCTGTAAACGTAGGATCGACTTGGATGCTTGCAGGAGCAGCTAAGCTGACGAGTTGGCTTGTCGTAAACGACGTAGCTAGTTCTAATGTTCCCCCGTTAAAAGTCAATGTTCCCATTGTACTGCTACCAAGGGTTCCGCTGCCCGAAAGAACGATGGTTCCAGCATCGAACGTTGTACCACCTGTATAGGTGTTGGCCCCTGTCAACGTCAGTGTTCCACTGCCTTGTTTGGTCAGGTTACTCCCCGCGCCGCCGCTGATACCTCCATCTTGTAGAACTCCACCAAAAATCGTCGTCGGAGTGGTTGTGCCTAAGGTAAGATTCTTTGATCCGAGGGCTACTGTAGTTCCAAAAACGCCATTTAAGTCTGTAATCGTCATGGAAGGGGTCATGATCCCACTGATGTCGAAGATTGCTCCGTTCATAGAGAGGTTGATCCCGCTACTAGAAGCAATCGCTCCAATGCCGCTTAAAACAAGAGTCCCTGCTTGGATCGTCGTTACACCGGAATAACCATTTGCACCGGTTAAGGTCAGCGTTCCATTGCCTTGCTTTGTAAAGCCTCCAGTAGTACCATTGATCACCCCGTTAAAGGTTGTTGATGCCGTCGCTACTTCGGTGAGGGTTTGAGCGCCTAGAGTGACAATACTTCCCATCGGCCCAGTTAAATCGTGGATCATTGCACCAGAAGTGGTGGCGCTGATGTCAAAAATAGCACTGCTTACTGTTAAATTGACTGCACTGCTCGAAGCAATCGATCCACTTCCGCTCAAAGCAAGAGTTCCATTAATGTTTGTTAGATTTGAATAACTATTATTGCCTGTCAATGTCAATGTTCCTGCGCCTAGTTGGGTAATAGCCCCAGTTCCAGTAATGTTGCCTGTCAGCGTTACAGCATGCGTGACGACATCAATTATAGAATTCGAAGATGTCGTGCTAATGGGACGCAAGGAACTAAGATTCGATGTCCATTGAATAGTGCCTCCGCTTAAAGTCAACAACGTTCCAGGCTTACCCAAATTGCTATCGCTATTCACCGTTAAAATCCCCGAACCAACTGTCGTTCCACCTGCATAAGTATTTGTTCCAGTTAAGGATAAAGTTCCAGGGCCTTGCATTGTCAACTGTGCACCAGTTCCTGTTCCTGCGACGGTACCCGATCCACCAGGAAGAGAATATGGATTATCATCGGCAATGACATCGTTAATCGTCACCGTACTGCCCACTCCGGGAGAAATATTG
>Ga0206862_1137_pt1 | contig 19385 bp, 18 predicted proteins | sample Alteio_BWOrgCont_43_FD_152625 | JGI IMG/M metagenome (GOLD analysis project Ga0206862, IMG submission 152625) | Enriched cells from forest soil in Barre Woods Harvard Forest LTER site, Petersham, Massachusetts, United States -... | ecosystem: Environmental > Terrestrial > Soil > Temperate forest >... | reverse complement strand
CAAAGCGATACATTATCTGAAAAAATTCAGGGAATTCAAAATGATTTGAACAAACTAGAAAAGGCTGGTGGAATTACCTCTGAACAGAAGAAAACTCTCAGTGAAGCACTTAAATCCTTGCATAGTTCCGACTCTTTTAAACCTTCCTATTATGAAACGGTGTTTCTCGATCATTGTGCTGAAAAAAACCCTGGGCTAAAGAAGGCGATGGAGCACGATTTAACAAACGGTGTGAAACGTGCTCAACAAGAGGGCCAGTCAGAAATGTTCAAAGCAATTAAAAACTCTCTGAAGACCCCAGAGACTTTGGTCGACGCCATCACCAAAAAACGGGATGCTCTCGAAACTGAGTTACCAAAATTGCGATTTTCTAACTTTAGTTCTGTGACAAATTCCCCTCCTTTTAATAAAAATTTTGTAAAAAATCTCCCTCAGGTTCTTCAAGCATTCGAGAGTTTTTCCAAAAGAGCTTTGAAGATTTGCTTGAAAAAACAATGGGAAAGGCTTTTAGCTAAGTATGAAAAAGAGGTCGGTAACGGTTTTGCAAAAACATTAGCAAACCACCCCTCACTTAATCCAGCAGACAATTATGCAGAGATGTTGGAGATAATTCAAAAAGATTATCTAGAGCATTTAAACTTGAAGGAGATCAATGAGAGCACCTCCATTGGAACATACATTGATTCCTTTAAAGTGCAGACTAGGAAGCAAGCGTTGGGTTTTTTTGAAAAAGCTTACAAGAATGCCTTTTTAAAGAACCATCTGTGGCTTGCACAAAATTATAAACATATTGAAAAAGCCTACGATCAATCTACCGCACTTCATACAAATTTAGGTGCTGGTGTTTGCTTTCAAAATAGCCTAGGTCGTCTTAAAATGCTTTTAAAAAACCCCGGTTTATCTAGTAAAGACATTGAAATGGGAAGTACTGAAACTAGTCGCGTTGCTCAAACTATGTACCACCGAGAAATAGCCGCAAAAAAAGAGACGGGCAAGCTTACTGTAGAGGAAATGGAAAAAATTGAAAAAGAATCAGCACAAAGATCAGGTTTACTATTAATTAAGACACTAAAGGTCCCCTATGATAAAGAAAATCCTACAAAAAACCTAGAAGGTACTTTAGATAAAATTTATAATGAATCTGGCCAAAAAGCATTACCTCTCTTTGCACTTCGTGCGCCAGGAGGGGGCCATGCGATAAATATCCAAATGGATCACGAAACAGGACAATTTCGTTTTCTTGATGATAACTTAGGTATATGCGGTAAATACGATAGTTATGCAGATTTTAAAAGCGCATTTATAGAATATTTACAAGCAATTTATGAAGACTATGACACATTTTCACTTTATTTCTATTCACTATCAAGTTAAATTGCTATACCGACCATTGATTTAAACATTTGACCAATAAGGGTACGTCCTTAAAAACCTATGGCAAGGGACGAGATCCCCATCTAGAACCATGCCAAGTTTCGCTTCAATCGAGTTGTCTTCGGGCATGGATCTAGATGGGGATCTCGCCCCCCTTGCCATAGGGCTTCAAGGAAGTTAAAAATGGGACCACGACTCAGCTTTTAGACGAAAGAATTTTATCCAGAGAGTCCTAAAGTAGGACTTCTGTATTTTTTCGCGCACGATAGCGGAAAGGCCTACAGGCGCCCACGTATACCAAAACAACCTGAAGAATTGGGTTTTTGACAAGAAGGCTCTTCGAAATTCTTGTCTGGAGCGAGAGACCATTGTTCGAGAACAAGGCTCGAGTGAAGACAAGAATTGCGAAGTAAAGCCGACGCCGTCAGAAACCGATCCTTCAGGTTGTTTCGGTATAAACCATTCTTTCAAATCCATTTAATCCTGAGGGATTCAAAGTTCAACTCGTCTGCGTCGAAGTGGTCCATTTTGCGATTTCCTTAGCAAGGGCTTCCTTTTTTTGGGGTGGAAGAGGGACGATTTTGTATTTATTCTTTTCACTAGCAGGGATTTCGATATTCATAATCGGCGCTACTATCGCTAAAAGCCTGCGTTTCAACGCAACTTTGTCTTGTGCATTTCCTTGAGTATCAGAGATTTCCATGCTCCTTACCTCACCGGCCGGTCTACTTCCTGTTTGTATTTCTGCTGACATATATTTTTATCCTCCTACATGGTCTGGCTATTTTAAATAAACCCAAGTTTAAAAACGATCGTTTTTTCAGAACAATAGCATAACCTCATCCTACTGAAAATTAAAGAATTAGTAATAAATTAGTTTAATTAAATGTAAACTTCGAACTAAATATATTATTTTATTTAGTTTTTTAATTAAAATATAATTAATTCTAATGGGGGTTATTTATGTCTTTATCAGACATAAACGGTTTTGATAGGCTTTTAGGAGCCCCAGCTGTTATATTAGCTAAAAATATTGTAGACTCAGATAACGCCAAGGAAAAAATTAAAGACATTATTAAACAGGTGTTTGTCAAACTATCTGATCCACAAGTAGACGTCTCAAAGGCAAACGAGTTTTTATCTAAAATCAAGGAAATCGACAAAGAGGTCTCTGAAAAAACTCATACACACATTTTCAAAAAAACAATTGAACGTTTTACTGAAAAGCTTGGTGAAACTGGCCAAAAACCAACTCCCACCACCCCGCAGACACAAGGTGTATCTTCTCCCAAACCTCCATCTACCCCTAAACCTTCTTCATCATTGACCACGAGCAGCACCCCTCCTCCCAAACCTCCATCTACCCCTAAACCTCCTAATAAAATCTCACAACTTTCACAAGCCTTCGAAAAGGCTACCACCGAATCTCCAGCTAAACCAACTCCTACTACGAGCACAGTGCCAAAAAGAGTCATCATTGAAACTCCGGTCACACTTGCTACCGTTCGAGATAAAATAAACGGCCTTGATCTTCAAAGCGATACATTATCTGAAAAAATTCAGGGAATTCAAAATGATTTGAACAAACTCGAAAAGGCTGGTGGAATTACTCCCGAACAGAAGAAAACTCTCAGTGAAGCACTTAAATCCTTGCATAGTCCCGACTCTTTTAAACCTTCCCATTACGAAACGGCGTTTCTCGATCATTGTGCTGAAAAAAACCTTGGGCTAAAGAAGGCGATGGAGCAAGATTTAACAAATGGTGTGAAACGTGCTCAACAAGAGGGCCGGTCAGAAATGTTCAAAGCGATTAAAAACTCTCTGAAGACTCCAGAGACTTTGGTCGACACCATCACCAAAAAACGGGATGCTCTCGAAACTGAGTTACCCAAATTGCGATTTTCTAACTTTAGTTCTGTGACTAATTCCCCTCCTTTTAATAAGAATTTTGTAAAAAATCTCCCTCAGGTTCTTCAAGCATTCGAGAGTTTTTCCAAAAAGGCTTTGAAGTCCTTGGAAAGCAGCTGGAAAGAGATTTTAATGGAGTTTGAAAAAATTCACAACAATCAATTCGCTAAATTGCTGAAAAATTATCCAAGTCATGATCCAGCAGCATTATATAATGAGCTGTTAACCATGATGCAAGAAGACTACCTAAAACTTTTCGATTTAAATACACTCAATGATCAACCCCAGGTTAAAGAACACCTTAATCCTATTAACGCAAAAGCCGAAGAAATCTCGAAGGGTTTTTTTGATAAATCTTATCAGATTAACTTTGCTAAAATGCATCTTTGGCTTTCAGATAATTTTGCACACATTGAAAAACGCTACGATCAATCAACTGCAATTCATACAAATTTAGGTGAAGGTGTTTGCTTTCAAAACAGCCTTGATCGCCATAAACACCTTGTATTAAAACCTGGTTTAGCTAGTAGTGATATTCAAATGGGAAGTTCAGAAGCAGGACGAGCTACTCATGCTAAGCATAAGCAAGAAATTTTTTATAAAAAAAAGAAAGGGGCACTGCAAAAAGGCGAGGCTTTTAAAATTCAGACGGAATCTGCAAAACGACTAAAATTGAAATTAGTCAAGAGCATCACTGTGCCTCCTAATCCAGAAGACCCCACAAAAAATCTTGGATCGACCTTAGATAAGGCTTATCAAGAAAGTAGAGGAAAAGTACTATCTATTTTTGCACTTTCTGGACCAGGACGAGCTCACGCAATAAATATTCAAATGGATCTAAAAGCTGGAAAATTTCGTTTTCTTGACGATAACTTGGGCATATGTGGCAACTATGGCACTTATGAAGAATTTAGAGATGAATTCATAAACTATCTCCAAGCATCCTATGAAGATTTCAATAGTTTTGAGCTTCAATTTTATGAATCAACTAAATGATCAGTTTTTATAACGCCAATTTAATGTAAGCCCTCGGTATAAGAATGCAGATTTTCAATGAGATTTCCAGAAAAAATCGGCGAAGGGGGATACCGCACACCGTTAGATTTTGCGAATTTGGACTGGTTGCGACTTCGACAAATCGATCCTCCTCCTCACCCTACCTGCCTAGGGCGGGGCTTCATCGTTCGGAATGCTTGGAACATCTCCCCAAGAGAAACGTTTTTTCCTCCCACATCAGGAACATCGCCCATCCCAATCTCTTCAAACCAACGAATATATGCCATGGTTTACCTCTTAATCTCTCTTAGAACTCTGAAGATTTAGTCAGCAAGTATAAGAAAAAATTGCTAATCTCCCTTAATTAAGGTATTGGACTGTTAGAATAAAAGAGAAAACCTATGCATATCCTTGGCATCGATATTGGCGGGACGAAAATCACTGCTTGCGTGGGGAATGAAAAGGGAAAGATTACATCCTCGCAGCGCATCATGACGCAGCCCCTCGGCGGCTCAAAAAACGGCATGGACGCTATGTTCGAGCTCTCTCGTAAAGTCCTTAAAGAAGCCAAAGTCGATATTAGCAACATCAAAGCGATCGGCATTTCTTCCCCAGGACCTATCGATTTTAAAAAAGGGAAAATGCTCAACCCACCTAATCTCAAAGGGTGGGAAAACACCGAGATCGTTGCCCTTTTCGAAAAAGAATTCAAGAAACCGACGTTCATGAACAACGACGCCAATGCCGCTGCAGTAGCTGAGTATGAATTCGGTGGATGCAAGGGTATTCCGAATCTCGTCTATCTTACCGCAAGCACTGGCATGGGTGGCGGCGTGATCATCGACGGCAAACTCTTACAAGGAATTTCCGACACAGCGGGAGAAGTTGGGCACTTCTGTCTTGACATCGATGGCCCTTATTGTCCCTGCGGCCTTCGTGGCTGCTTTGAGGTTTACTGCGGAGGAGCCAACATCGCGAGAATGCTTCGAAGAACGATCAGCAACGATAAAGTGCACACGCAAATCCTCAAAGAAGCCCATGGCGATACCGAGAACATTGACGCTAGCCATCTCATCGAAGCGGTGAAAAAGAACGACCCGTTTGCCCTTTCGGTCTGGGACGCGTTCATCGAACGACTCGCACAAGGGATCGGCATCATTTTGATGTGCTTCAATCCCGATGCTATTATCTTAGGTACAATGGCTATCCACGCGCAAGGACACTTGTTAAAACCATTGGAAAAGGCTCTTCAACGACGTGCTTGGAAGCAGCCGATCGGCTCCTGTCGCATCGAGGCGAGCATCCTCGGTAAGCAGATCAGCGAGCTTAGCGCACTGGCCCTTGCAATCAATGGCCTCAAAAGCAAAGAAAGCTAAGAATCGGCCCTAGAGACGTATTTAGAACAAGACTACGCTGGAATAATTTCGCTGTGACAGGCGCGAGGAACGAGCGTTTGTCACACCCCAGTCTTTGCCTAATTGCACGGGTTATCTTCCATTCTCAATTGCGTGTTGTACAAATTTGCATATACTCTATTTAGGGCAACTAGTTCTTGATGGGTGCCTTGTTCTTCAATCCCATTGTCTGTTAGCACCAAAATTCTCTTAGCATTTCGAATCGTGGAAAGTCGGTGGGCTATGACAATCGTAGTACGATCTACAATCAATTTTTCTAGAGAATCTTGTATTGCTCTCTCATTTTCATTATCTAACGCACTGGTTGCTTCATCAAAAATGATCATGGGAGGATTTTTCAAAAAAACACGTGCTATGCTCAAACGTTGTTTCTGTCCACCTGATAACTTTACGCCACGCTGCCCAATATCCGTAGCATACCCATTGGGCAATGACATAATAAATTCATGAGCATTTGCTTTTTTAGCCGCCGAGATCATCTCCTCTTCAGTTGCCTCTGGGTTGCCGTATTGGATATTGTCTAAGACAGTGCCGGCAAATAGATAGACATCCTGTTGGACAAGGCCTATGTGCTTTCTTAATGATCCCAGCTTGAGTCCGTTGATGTTCTTGCCATCGATCAATATTTCTCCCGCGTTCACCTCATAAAATCGCGGAATTAGAGAGCACAATGTTGTTTTGCCAGTACCTGAGGGTCCCACTAAAGCAAGATATTCTCTTGGTTGTATATGCAAGGCAATATTTTTTAAGACGTGGTCGTAGTCTTCTCTATATTTAAAACTCACGTTTCTAAATTCTATGCTTCCTTGAACCTGATTGAGTTCTACGGCATTAGGAGCATCCTTTATATCAGGCTCTACCTCTAATACCTCCATAAATCGGTTAAACCCAGTAATTCCTTCTTGATACAGCCTAATGAAATTACCTAACCGTTGTATTGGCTCAATCAGAATAACGATGTAGAGTAAAAATGTGAGTAAATCTGCCAGATCTATTGACTCTTTAACAATGCTAATCGCGCCAATGATGACCACTACCATCGTCATGAGTTGTGTGAGGATAATTAGACCATCGTAAAAATAAGCCTCGTTTTTGTAACCCTCTTGCCTGCTTTCAAAGAAACGATTGTTTTCTTTATGAAATTTTTTGCTCTCGATCGCTTCATTGGTGAAAGACTGGACTACCCTGATTCCTGCAAGCGTATCTTCAACCTGGGCGTTGATATCCCCAATTCTGTCTTTACTCCTTCTCAGAACACGCTGCATTTTTCTACTGAAGTAGAAACCATATAGGCCCATAATGGGTAAGAAAAAAAAGGCTGTGATGCCGAGCTTTACGTTGATATTCATCAAGATGACAAACGCGCCAATAAAATTGAGTACTGAAATAACAATATCTTCAGGCCCATGATGGTAGAGCTCAGCGAGATCAAACGTATCATTGGAGATCCGTGTCATGAGCTGGCCAGTTCTATGATCGTCATAAAACCTGAAAGAGAGCTTTTGGTAATGGTCAAATAATTCATTTCGCATGTCTCTTTCCATTAGCGCACCCATCATATGGCCCTTATAGTCCACAAATGCATGACAGATTGCATGCAGAACTACTAAGCCAAGCATAATGCCGCCCATGATGTAAATTTCGTGGAGAGCTTTGAGGGAGTGTGCCTCTAGATTCTTCGTGATATATCTAATGCACAAAGGGATCGCTAGTATAGTTGCTGATACAACGATTGCACATGCCATATCTGCATAAAAAAGACCTAAATAAGGCCTGTAGTATGAGAAAAATTTTTTCACTCTTGGACTCACAGCCCTTCCTCACCCATTGCATGCTTCATGGTATAAAACCATGTAAAAGCACCATTTGTCTTTCATGCATAATAAAAAAAAACCCTCGCTATGGTATTCGGTAACGTACACCGCACTTCCCATAATCCCTTTGCTAAGTTACGGACTAAAGGCATTCCTAGAGGCCATCCCTCCTGCACCATTTTTATGTCCTCTCCAATAATCCACCTTATATAAGGTTAGAGGGTAAGCCGGAGAATTTTCGCCGTTCCTAAGGGGGTCATGTGGACTTCTTTGCAGGCGGCTGGGATGAGATAGCTGCGACCGTACTTTAATTCCTCTTTCCATTCGCCGACGGCTAGACGCACTCGCCCTTCTAAAACGAAGAGCACTTGAAAACTCTTCCCATGCGTATCGGCTTTCCATGCTTTATGGAGTTCGATTTTCTGCATCGAAAAGTAAGGCGTTTTTATGAGAAGGACAATCTCGAGGCCCTCCTCTTTGTCCAACCGTTGCGATGCGATTTTCGCCGATGTCTTATCCTTCCAATCAATGACCTGCAACGCTTCTTTGATATGCATCGGACGATCTCTTTCCCAGTCGTAGATACGATAGGTTGTATTTGAATTTTGTTGCACTTCGAGAAGAAGGGAGCCAGCAAGAATCGCATGGACTCTCCCTCCGGGATTGTAAATGACATCGCCGGGATGAATGGGATACTTTTCCAATGTCTCTAAAATGGCATTTTTTCGTATCGCCTCTTCGAAAGCGGCTTTATCGATATGGGGTTTGAGTCCAGAGTAGATGGAGGCATTTTTATCGGTCTGTAAAAAAAACCACGCTTCGGCTTTGGCTTCGACTCCCATCCGTTTCGCTTTTTCATCGTCTGGATGGACTTGGATGCTCAAATTCTCCTGGGCATCGATGAGTTTGATCAGAAGAGGAAACGCCGTAAACTCCTGCCCTTTCCCAAGTAAATCTTCGCCGAGCCTTCCGACCAGTTCATGCAAGGTGAGCCCTTGCCAATGGCCATCGGCCACGATGCTCATTCCATCAGATCGGTCTGTGACCTCCCATGATTCGGCGACCTTTTCAGGCGCGTCGGTACGATGGAAAAGTGAAATGATCTTCTGGCCACCCCAAATATAGCTTTTGTAGACTGGATAAAATGAGAGCGGATATAAAGGGTTCAAGTTCTTCAGTGAACCTTTTGCATCATGTATTTCCATGATTGTCTCTTAGCGCAAGTCGAATGATGTCAACTGCTTGGTCGATTTCCTCTTCGGTGATGGTATAGGCGGGGAGAAGACGCAGGACGTTTCCTGCTGTAATATTGACCAACAAGCCATGAGCATGGCATTGATCAAGCAGAGCTTTCCCATCGATTTTCAATTCAACGCCCACCATAAGCCCTTTGCCGCGAATCTCTGCGATCGTATGGGGGTAGTCCTCTTGCAATAGACGCAGTTTTTCAACGAGATACGCACCTTTAAGGGCAGCCTTTTCAGGATATTTTTCCTCGATGAGGATTTTTAGGGTGGCAAGAGCTGCTGCGGCTGCAACAGGATTGCCCCCAAAGGTCGTTCCATGGTCTCCTGGTTGAAACGCCTCGGCTACGGCACTTGTTGCACAGATAGCACCGAGAGGCATGCCGCTTGCAATCCCTTTGGCGAGAGTGATGATATCGGGCTTTATTTCAAAACTTTCATAAGCAAAAAGCGTCCCACAGCGTCCCATGCCACACTGGATCTCATCAAAGATCAGCAGCGCACCCGTCAAATTGCAAATCCTTCGAAGCTCTTGTAAAAAGTCGATGCTGGCACAATGAACGCCTCCCTCCCCTTGAATCGGTTCGATTAATACTGCCGCTGTCGTATCATTGATTTTACTTGCCAAATCTTCAGGATCATTCCATTCGATATGCGCAAAGCCAGCAGGAAGAGGCCCAAACCCTTCTTGGATTTCAGGTTTAGCAGTCGCAGCGAGCGCTCCTAATGTACGCCCATGAAACGAATGGGTTGCTGTGACGATCTTATGTTTGTCTTTATATCCGTTCCTCCATTGATATTTCCGCGCTAATTTAATTGCCCCTTCATTTGCCTCCGCTCCAGAATTGCAAAAAAAGATTTTGTCCAGCCCACCATTTGAAGAGAGCAGTTCAGCAAGATCCGCTGAGGGTTTGCTATAATAGAGGTTTGAGCAATGCATTAATTCCTGCGCCTGGCATAGCATTGCATCGATCACCGCAGAAGGGCAATGGCCAATCGGATTTACAGCAATTCCTCCAAGAAAATCGAGATATTCCTTACCATTTGCATCCCATACCTTTACTCCTTTACCCCTGACGATGACCATCGGATACCTATTATAGGTATTCATGAGATGCTTATGATGAACGGCTATGATTTTTTCTGTTTCCACTGTTCCTCTTTGATCAGACATAGCTCATACCGCAAGGTTCATTTGCAATAAAGGTGGTCCCTAAATTTTTAGCGCCGCTAAAATGGAGCAAAAGGCAATGAGGGGTTCTTCCATCTAAGATATGGACTTGTTCAACCCCTCTCTTTAATGCTTCAAGGGCCCCTCTAATCTTAGGAATCATCCCCCCATATAACCGGCCGCTATCGATCAATGCCTGCACTTCCTGCCCGCTCATTCTGTCGATTTTTGTCGATGGATCTTTAGGATCATGAAGAAGCCCTTCGACATCGGTTAGAAAAATGAGATGCTCTGCCTGCATGGCTAAGGCAATTTCCGTAGCAGCTGTATCAGCGTTGATATTGTACGAATCTATTTCAAATGAGGCGGCAATGGGAGCAATCACGGGAATATACCCTGCCCGCATCAACGTTTGGAGAAGCTCAGTATTCACATGGGTGATTTCTCCAACAAAGCCTAGGTCAATGCCTGAAGGATGAAGGCACTTCTTCGCTAGAAAAAGATGGCCATCATGACCCGAGATCCCAACAGCCCTGATTCCCTCGCGGTTGAGAAGCGACACTAATTCCTTATTGATTTTTCCAATGAGGACCATTTGTGCAATCGCCATGGTTTCACAATCCGTGATCCTTACTCCATCGATGAACTGCGGTACGATTCCTGCTTGCTCGCACCTCTTGGAAATTTCAGGCCCTCCTCCGTGGACGACAATAGGATGTAATTGTAAGGTTTTGAGGTAAGCGATATCTTGCATAACCGCTTTCATTAAAGCAGGCGTCTGCATAGCAGCGCCGCCATATTTGATGACGATCGGTTGATGTCTATTACCGCTCATGTCCTGTATGCTCCATTGATCTTTATGTAATCATAGGAAAGGTCGCATCCCCAGCTTGTTGCTGTAGATTCTCCACTTTGCAGGTCTGCATGGATCACAACTTCGTTTTGCGAAAGAATGTCCAATGCCGCTTCTTCATCAAATGCAAGAGGAGTTCCCTCTTGCATCACTTGGACTGTGCCAATGTGCAGATTCACCTTGTTTGGATCAAAATGCGCTCCTGAGTATCCAAGGGCGCATAAAATACGTCCCCAATTAGCATCGCGTCCAAAGAGTGCCGTCTTGACTAGAAGAGATGTACAAACGGCCCTTGCAGCAACCCTGGCATCTTCTTCTGAAGGGGCTCCTTGAACGCATACCTCGAGAAGCTTAGTCGCCCCTTCTCCATCTCGTGCAATCTCTTTGGCCAAGTAAATCAATACCTCATCTAAAGCGCTAGAGAACTCTTCGAAAAAAGAGCTACCAATCTGAATCTCCGCATTGCCTGCAGCTCCATTAGCCATGATGAGAAGCATATCATTGGTCGATGTGTCGCCGTCGACGCTAATCATATTGAAGGATTTCTCATTGCCTTTTTTCAAGGCTGCTTGAAGTGCTTCGTGTGAAATTTTTGCATCTGTAGTAATAAAACCAAGGATGGTCGCCATATTCGGATGCACCATCCCAGAACCTTTGGCAATCCCTCCGATGGTAACGAGGGTCCCTCCTAGTGAAATTTGGATAGCAATCTCTTTAGAAAATGTATCCGTTGTCATAATTGCTAAAGCTGCATCGTGGTTTCCTTGAGTGTTCAATGCCTCTGCTGCAGCCTTAATCCCCTTGGTTACCCGGTCCATAGGGAGAAGCATTCCTATTACGCCTGTACTCGCTACGGCAACTTTTGTCTCGTCGATACCAAGGCAGCTCGCGGCAAAGGAGCTCATCGCTAGAGCATCCTTCATCCCCTGTTCTCCTGTGCAAGCATTGGCGTTGCGGCTATTGACAACGATCGCTTGAAGCACTCCCTTGCCCAATATGTCCTGAGTAAGGAGTAGAGGGGCGGCTTTTACGCGATTTTTTGTAAAAACACCCGAAGCTATCGCTGGAATCTTGCTAACAATTAGAGCCACATCTTTTTTGTTATTTCCCTTGCCATTGATATCAGCAGGGACTCCTGAAGCCACAAATCCCAATGGAGCACAAATACTCCCTACTACACGTTTTCTCATCTTCGTTTCTCTTGCATGATTGTTCACGGATAAGCGGGACAAAGCTGTCTTAGCCCAGTTGTTTCTGGCAAACCGCATAACAGATTCATATTCTGGATGGCTTGGCCTGCCGCACCTTTAACGAGATTGTCAATGACGCTAACGACAATCAATCTTCCGGTGCGTTCATCGATCTGCAGCCCAATGTCGCAGTAATTCGATCCTCTAACATTTGCTGTTTGTGGAAGTTCTCCTAAAGAATATAACCTTATGAAGGGTTCGTCTTTGTAAGCTTGCGCATAAATCTCCCAGATTCGTTGTTTAGAGACATCCTCTTTCAGCTGAAAATAGGCTGTCACCAAAAGACCGCGAACCATAGGAAGAAGGTGCGGGGTAAACTGTACGGTGATAGGATTTCCGATGATTTCACCTAGGATCTGCTCGATTTCAGGTGTGTGGCGATGGCTTCCACCAATGTTGTAGGCCTTAAAATTTTCTGCCACTTCACAATAATGGGTATGAAGAGCAACTCCCCTTCCGGCTCCTGAAGTACCCGATTTAGCATCAAAGAGCATGCCTTCTGTTTCCACGAGATTTGCAGCTAGAGCTGGCATGGCCGCCAGTGCAGAACAGGTTGGATAACAACCAGGATTCGCTATGAGGGCAGCATGGCGGATGCTTGCACGGTTGACAATTTCAGGCAAGCCGTAAACAGCTTTAGCAAGTAGTTCGTGGGAAGCGGAGGGATGGCCGTACCATGTTTCGTAAGCTTTCCCATCTTTCAAGCGAAAATCAGCTCCTAGATCGATCACTTTTTTACCAGCCTCTAAAATAGGCTCGGCAATTTTAAAGGCATGCCCATGGGGCAAAGCCGTAAAGACGATATCGCAACTTTTAGCCATCTCCATAGGATCTAATGCAGCGCAATCCAATTCTACGAGCGTGTGAAGATGAGGGTAGACCTGTTTAAGAGATTGGCCAACATAGGACTGCGTTGCTGCATACGCAAGCTGAACCTGTGGATGATGCAAAAGAATGCGTATCAATTCGATGCCTACATAGCCCGTAGCTCCAGCAACACCTACTTTGATCATTTCTCCTCATAGTCGATGCAGATATTAGACATCTTGTGCACCGCAAGATGTCTATTCTAGCGCAGCAGGCGATCCTCAGAAAGAAAAAATATACTGTTGCCAGTTCAATATTGCTGTTCGATACAATGTGTAAGTCTTCTGAGATCAGAAAAAAACAGGATAGGCATGATCGGCGAAACACCGGCAAAATGGACAGGATGAAGAAAGAGATATTTTTGTCATCCTGCTTATCTTGCCGGCGTTTCGCCGATCATGCCTATCCTGTTTTTCCTATCCGATGAGTTCAGTTTTAAGCAATAGTTCAATCTGGCTTGAAGAAGTAAATGAGCGTTCTAAAAGCGTTTTTCGGATAGGAAACCCCGACTTGTGTAGCACCAAGAACGTGGTATTCAAAACCTCGACGCTGAAATCTCTCGATCTCTACGGAATCCGCTTCATGCCCTTCATAGATGACATGATGGAAATGCGATAGATAGTCTAAAAGGCGTTCTTTATCATCGACCCACTTTAAAAAACTCATGCAAAAAGCCACATCGTAGTCGAAACCCAAGAGTTCTTCATAATCTGTGTTGTTGATGTCCATTTGCACAATCTCGAGGTTTATATCAAAGGCTCGATGAATCAACTTAGCAGCTTCTATAAGGCGAGGCATTCCATGAATAGCAAGAAGATCATTTGGACGGTCTACACCGACGCACCCTAAAGCATTTCGATACTTCAAAAGATACGTAGATGCGAGCGCAACATTGCAGCCTAACTCTAAGATCCTTTTGCCTCGATAATCTATGATATCTTTTATAAGAGCCCACCGCTCATCCCATGCACGTTCGCCTGAAAAAGAAACCCCCTGGACGATGATATGATTGTATGATTGCCCATTAGAGCCACCCGTAGGAATCTTCCAAGCCTTTGTCAGTAATTCCAAGTCGATTTCTTCAAAAGCAGAAATTTGCGGATGGGCTACACACGAAACTATAGAAAAAATGACAATTGATACCCTTAATATGCGGTACGACAAACGCTCATTCCTCGTGCCTGTCACAGAGAAATTATTCCAGCGTAGTCTTGTTCTAAATAAGTCTCTTAGATGTTCCACCAAAAACGGCAAGCAAAAAAACGCTTTGAGAGACGCGAGGAACGAGCGTTTGTCACACCCCGCCCTTAATAAGAAGTTCATGGCCTTTCCTTTTTCAAAATGGCAAGTTCAATAAAAGAGGCATAATCGGGTGGCAGATGTTCTAGGATCAGCCTATATTCTTCATAACGAATACTACGCAGTCTCCTTAGCTCTTCTATGCTGTACACCGATTCTAGATCGACCAAATAATAAGATGTATGATCCATTACGATATTTCCTGGAACAAAATCTAAGTAATAGAGGAGTGTCTCCTCCGATCTTTGAATTAACTGCTGGTAAAATTTCTTGTAGGCATAATTTTGTTTAGCCGCCTCTTGCAAACAAGTATACTTATGTTTGTTTAGACAAAGCGCTAAAGACAAGTTTGCATGATCAAGACTATGCGTTACATACCCACGGCACGTTCCATTTCCGTCTAGAATTATGCCACTAATCGGTGCAAGATCCTTATAATAGTCCAAGGCTAAAGCACGAATGAACGTACGATTCCTTGAAAAATTCGATAGCCACACCTTGACATACATAGTAGAAATAGGATCGTAGTAGACGAACCGTTCTAGACAGACCTTATCCGCGATTTTGCGGATCTCTAGCTGCATGAAATCCAATGTTTCATATTGGATGATGGGGTAGCCGCAAAAAGTCTGCTTTTCATAGTCAATGAATTGTTTTTCATCATAACTATCTTCCACTTTTGCGATCGCCGATTCGGCAAAGAGATTCCCCTCAAAGGCCAAAGAGTAGAAAATACCCAATAGCAGAAACAAACCTGAAATATACCGAAACAACATGAAGAATTGGGTTTTTGACAAGAAGGCTCCTCGAAATTCTTGTCTAGAGCAAGAGACCATTGTTCGAGAACAAGGCTCGAGAAACGAGCGTTTGTCACACTCCACTCTAAAACCTACTGAATTATCTTGCATCTGTAACCCTAGCCATAAAGTTACAAAGTCGAGCTATTGTTTTCCAACCGTATTTTCAATTCGGGAACAAATCGTAAAATAGCTTTATCCTCAACCTGATTAAATGAATCGATAAAATCACTAAGTACATCATTAGGAATAGGAAGTCCCCATTTTTTTCGACGGGGCAGCTTATTGTTGAAAAACCAATAACGATCGCCAAACCAATAATGATTGATTCTGATCAAATCGACTATGGGATCTTGTTCGCCACAAAAATCTTGCAACCGATTCTTATGACTATTCACCGCAAAATACCCCTCTTTGAAATGACAGTAATGAGGATGGGTAAAGCCATCGATATACTTAGGTTGGACGATCATTTTGATGTTTTTATTAATCCCCCAATGATCAGGTGTTCTCCAAATGAGGTTTTCGGTGATAAGCTCTCCATCTTGGAGACGATCGACACCGGAGGTGCCAAAGACCTGCCAATTGACGGCTAAGCCGCCATAAGCCTGGTATTCTTCAAGCAACATTAGAAGATTTGGATAGGAGACTGGAAAAAGAAATTCATCCAGATCGATAAAAGCAGCCCAACGAGATGACTCCTTGGCTAAGCTAAGCGCATGGTTGTAAACTGGCAGTTGGAGAAGAGTCAGGTATTCTTGCTGATTCCCTGTTTCTTCCGGCCAGTCAAAAAGATCGACCTCCCCGTTTTGCATATAGGGATAGAGAATTTCATAATAGTTGTCCGTACTTAGATTGTTATATAAATAGAAATGCTGTACTCCTACTAATTTATGGAATTCCAACCATTCTTTTAGAAAGAAAGCTTCATTTTGAAAAACGGCACAAACAACCAAATCATATTTAAGAGACCGTCCATGAAGTGAAAACGAGCAGAAAAAAAAGAAGAAAGGAAACAACCATCTCCAAACTTGCTTCATCCCTTCTCCGGGGGAAATCCCTCTGTACACGACAAAATTTGTACGCATTCATGAGGTTGTGAAGAAAGTTTTTTTCTATAGAAAAATCCCTCAGCAACGTCTTGAACGTATGAAATTTTTGTCGTGTACAGAGGGGAAATCCAGCCCGCTGGAGATTCACTGGGCATAGGTCTCCTCGACTAAATCGAAAAAATCGAGGAGGGTGATGATTCGACTCAGATAGGTATGCTTTGTTTTAACAAAATCCATGAGCCGTAACAGCTCTTCTAATGGCATCTCGTCTACTTTTTTTTTCGCATCAAAAAAAAGCTGATAGGTATCAGGATTATAGACGATTTTCTTCTCAAAAAGCTCGTAAACCCTTTGTGAATTGGTTATGCCCATTTTCCCATAGCTGATGTTTTTGAAAATCCGGCATGGAATATAACCGACTTTTTGCTGCCATTCTCCGACAATGGCTGGTGCTAGATAGCTGGAGCAAATGATCTCCTGATTTTCTTCCACGCCCACGCCCTTTTTTGCATAGAATTCGATCGCATTTTCATCGCATGCCTGAATAAAAGGCTGCAACTGTTCAGTATTGCCAAAATTACCAGCGCCTATTGTACCTATCCATGCAGCTCGTTTTTTAGTGGGAGTTAAAGCTAAACTGCGTTGTATCGCTTCAATTTCCCAGGGTAAAAGATCCGTGGCCCATGGCATGTAGATACATCTACCTGCCAGGTCATAGTAGATGCACGATCCCAGTTTAACTAAGCGCGGAACCTCAAAAATGGAATCGGTGTAGACTTGTAAAAGAATATAGTTTTCGTTTTTTAATGTTCGATATTTTTGATCCACACAATTATGGAGAATATATTTACAATCATGGCGCAAAGGAATGCCACGATCCGCTTGCCCCTCAGTAATAAAAAGGCTGTTGGCAAAATCGAAATGGCTTACATCGTCTTTATCATCCAACCAATACGTTGGATACCCAAGATAACGAAATGCTATATAAAATCCGTTGTGTATATAAGAATGCGTATGAGAATGCAATTTATGGCCCCAGATGACCACCTTGTCAAAACAATCCCCCTTCACAGAGAAAACCAATAAAACAATGAAAATTCGACAGATGATCAGTCTCATGGTAGGTAGGTCCTTGTAAAGATTAGGCAGAAATCAGGTTTTGCCGCTATTTCATGTAGTTTGGAATTTCGTTTTCCCTCAGGCGTGAATAGGCAGGTTTCCCACGGATTAGCCGATCCAAATCATTTTGCAGTTGCGGGTCCACTTTGTTGTCATTGATGGGGTTGGACATGTTATAAACGTAGTTGACCATAGAAACAAAAGCATGGCGCTCTTCCGCCATTTCCACAAGCGGATACATGATCGCCATATCCCACGCCATGGAGAAAAAGCTGCCTTTATGGAGAAAGTCTTCAAGTCGAATCTTTTTAAAAAGCCATGCATAAAAAGTGCGCAAATGGGAAGGGCATTTAAATTGTCTGAAGGTACGCTTATCCATAATGGAAGATGGAAAGGGCTCGCACCAAGCTACATGTCCCCAAGGATATTCCTTTAACGTTCCATGAGTAAACCAGATCTCTTTAGAAGCATACGTCTCGTTCAGTCGTTTAAGCACTTCATGATCAAAGAGCCAATCATCGCCATCGACTAGAACGATAATTTCCTCATCATCACAGCTATGGATGGCCCTATACAGGTTCGCCAAAGCCCCGCTTCGGCTTCTATTGTTGACTAAAGTAAAAAAAACTTCTTTCTCGTTGACGAGTTCATAAAAGTCCTGCACGGAGGCTGAGATAGTGGACGCCTGTTTCTCATCAAAAGATACAACGCGATAAGCGATGCCCGTTTGCTTAAGATAGCTCTCGACGAGATCGCCCGTACCATCCTTAGAACAATCATTCAAGTAGATAATTCTAAAGTTCGAATATTTCTGCTGAAGCATTGAAAAAAGATTTTTCTCATACCACTCCTTGTTATTATAGGAGGGTACAACTAACACTATGGGCTTTTCCAGCTGATTCGGCTCTTCACCAGCATTCAACGCGGTCTTGAAAGACAACGCAGTTAGCAAAAGTAGTAGCAACCATCGCAATCGCACATTTGCCTCATTGTTGAAATTCTTTATGGTCCTTACATAGAGCGAGCAGTTTTTTGGGATAGGGCAGATCCAACTCTTCAGGATAACAATAGGAGGGATTCAAGATCACTGTGGGTTTATGGTCGATGCAGTATCTATTCCAGTGACTTTCATCATGCCAGACTGCGATAACCCCTCCCTTCAAGTCATCATTAACGCGCTTGGCTAATGTCGTCGCAATATTCAAGAACTCTTCACCTTTGGCTCCATAGAAACCACCAGCGAAATAATACTCCCCTTCATATTGATTGACACAGGCAAGAGAACTAGGGCTTGTTTCATAAGATCCTCTTTTACCGACAAATCCTGGATGCATCGTTGCTACACGTTCCCCTAAGATTTCATCCCCCACGGTATCGACAAACAACATATCCGCATCGCACGCAAAGAGGTAATCCTGAGTTTCTAGTAAATCTCGATGAGAAGCATAAACTTGGTTGCGCATCATCGTATCGAAAGGCCAGCCTAACTTTGGTTGATAGATGGAAACAACATCAGGACTAATGGGCGCTTGCCTATCCGTAAAAATAAAGAAAGTGACCTGATGATTCGGGCAAAAATGGGTTCTAGCAGACTTTAAAAGCGGTTCGACGAAAATGATATACTTTCCAGTTGCCATAATGAGCAACCCTACTTTGTCTGCGAAAACACCTTCGCTCAAACAGCATAAACCTAAAATGGTACAAAGAAAAAGTTTTTTAAACATCAGTCCCCCTTAGTTGAGAGGAGATACTCCAATATGAGCTGTTGATTGACAGTTCATGCCAAAGCGTCAATTTGAATTTTTCACAACATGTTGTTTACCAAAAATTATTTTTTTTGTAAAAAAATCCTTTTTTCACCGTCAATGCTAAGAACCCCAAAAGGAGAGGCCATGTTAACAAAGCGCAATCGGCTTCATGAAATTTTCTACTGTGTAATGGGGCTTTCAATGCTCTCATTGCAACCCGCTTTAGATGCCGCCGTACGTGTGGTATCGACGATAGCAGACTCCGGTACTGGCTCTTTGCGAACCGCTCTGGAAACTGCTCTCAACAACGATATCGTTACCTTTGCCTCAAAGCTTTCAGGGTCGATCACACTGCAGAGCCCCTTACCATGGATTAACGAAAATCTGGTAATCTCTGGGCCAGCAAGCAAATCGATCACCATCAATGGAAATAATCTCTACCAAGTCTTATTCATCAATTCCGGCACGGTCACCTTTA